>Ga0316207_10000044_pt1 | contig 277744 bp, 271 predicted proteins | sample 6weekpyrite_MG_FD_204943 | JGI IMG/M metagenome (GOLD analysis project Ga0316207, IMG submission 204943) | Microbial mat bacterial communities from mineral coupon in-situ incubated in ocean water Damariscotta River, Maine, United States -... | ecosystem: Environmental > Aquatic > Marine >... | reverse complement strand
CTTCTACTTGAAGTCTTCTTCGTCTCTCTCTCAAGCGACTCATCGTTTGTGGACGGGAATTATAGGGGAATCCGTTTTCTATGTCAAGGGTTTTTTGTGCGAATTTTGAAAGTTTTTGAGTTTTGTAAAAAGAGTGGCTTTTTTGGGGATTTATCTTAAATCATTTGCAAGCGCATTGCAGTTTTTTTAAACCGCTCTTCATTAAGACCAAGCTCTTTGACCATCTTAGTTGCTTCTTCTATTGAACTCTCCGTCAATTGCTCTTCTATATTGACAGCCTTACGTACAACATTTAAGGCATTGATGAAGAGTTGAATCTCAATAGGTGCACTTTCAACCTCGTCTAGATACTGCATTGTTAATATAAATGATTCATCGAAGTACCAATGTTCAAACAGCAGCGCACAGATTTCAGCCGATGTTTTATCGGTAAACATCCTTTCTGTTTCGTTAGTTGATTTGGAACTTTTTAGTTCATCTATAAACATCTGAATATAATCACTCTCCTTCACCTCTTTAGCAATAATCACCTTTCCCAACTCCATTAAGAAAGCGACAGGTGCCAAAAACTTAACATGCTCAATATCAACGCTCATATACCATTGAAACATCAGAGAACTCTGAAGATTGCATATTCTGGCAAAGCTCTCATTACTAACATCATATGCCTGCATATCTATCTCATAATTTCTGTTTATTGCACTTGTAAGCACAAATCCACGTATAGCACCTGTTCCAAAAAGGGTAATCGCCTGCATAACAGATACGATACGTGTAGAGAAGCAGTAGAGTGGAGCATTAACACGAGCGAGGATATCAGCAGTTAATATAGGGTCTGATTCAATGAGTTTCACCAACTCTTTGATTTCAGGATCCCCATATGAGTACAGTGATTGAATCTTTTGCACCGACTCCGGCAAAGGAGGAAGCTCATCTATATACTTAACTAGAGATTCAAAACTCGACATACTGGTTGCTCCATAAGACTTTCTTAATAAAATCAATATAATATTTGTTAAATATTATTCCTTTATATTTCTAATACTTTCCTGAAGATATTTATCCGTTACTAGAAGTAAGACTGGTAAAATAAACAGATCTACTGCCAAAGAGATTAATATCAAAACACTTGAATATTGTCCTATCAATTGAAGTGTCAAGGCACTGGAGAAAGAGAGTGCATAAAATGTCACCGCGAGCACAAGACTTCCAATAATAACAGGAACTGCCCCATAAAAGAAAACAATCTCTAAACTATGTTTTTTTGTTCGTCCGTAAAAACGTGCTCTCCAATATTTATACGCGAAGTGAATCGTTGCATCTGAAGCCAACCCGAGTGATATAATCATAGCGATCAAGACTTCCAAAGAGAAAGGCAGATTTAGCATATACATGGCAAATGAGAACCAAGCCATAGGAATTGTACTCGCCAAAAATGCAACAACAACCATATAAAAATTTCTAAATATCAGTCCCATAAACAATGCAATAATCAATACCGCCGTTAACACCGTTAAGAGTAATACCTGAGAGTTTTTCATTTTAACCATGGATACAAGAGTATCTATATCACTAAAGTATAGGTCTAAGACCGTATACGTACTTAACCATTTTAATATGTCTGCTTTTTGTTTAGAGTCCGCGCTAAGCATGATCGTAACAGGAAGCGACTTCTCTTTTATAAGTTTTACATCAAGTCCGTACATATTAATAAAAAAAAGTGCCTCTTGCAGTGAAGTCTCGTCCATAGGAAGGTTAGATTTTTTTATATCCAAGAGTTTATCTACCGTGGTTGAAATCGATTCAATATGTTCGACACTATCAAATTTTCTTTGCAATATGTTTTCTAATCTGTATAAGGCTTCGATGGTTGATGTATCCAGGTCTTTGTACATCACCTCAAAGCTAATAGCATTATGTGAGTTATGATTTGATATAAACCGGTTGGCATCGGTTAAAAAAGTATAACCGACAAATGTGATGATGATGACAGATATAAATACAAATATAAACATATAATTACGTTTATAATGCAACTCTTTGTTGGCAAAATAATAACAATAACGCCCGTAACTAACTTTTGGATGATCTATACGAAAGTAGCTAAGCATGGCCGGGAGCAAAGTGATATTTAAAATGTAAGCAATCATAGAGGCAAAAATAGCACTTAAGCATAAGACATTAATAACATTTGAGTCAATAAACAATAGAGGTGCCAGTCCGGCAACCGTTATAATTGTCGTCCAAAAAGCAGGCTTTAAATTACGGTCGAGACATTTCATCAAGGCATGACTTGGATTGGAGTTATACTGAGAAACATGCCAACGATAATAAAAATAGAGATAATCCAATAAAGATATACTGACAATAATTAAAGACATGGCGATATGTATACTAATCCCCGGCATAAAAACCTGAACAGCTGCTATAGAGAACAGAAGTGTTAAGCCAATAATGCTCACGGCAGTAATAGAAGCCGCAAATGATTTAAAGGTTAAGCTGAATAGGACCATAATAATAAATGCAGCTATTAGAGCAAAGATCAAAAATTCCCATTTGTCATCTGCACTACTGAGTTGCTCAATATCAATATCAAACCTACTTTTTAAGTCATTCAGGTGAAAACTATCTTTTGTAAACACATATAAAATAAACTTCTTTCTGTCCATATCTACAAAACTTGTATAAAAAGTAGAGAAACTCTTGATAAAGTCTACAAGTTCTTCATCATTCAAGACATCTGTTTCAATTACTTTTAATAACTGAGAATCTTTGACGTACTTGTCATTGTAAAAATGCTTTTGCGACAATAATGAAGTCACCTGAGAAACAGCATTAAAAGCATTCAAGCTTTTTTCAAGGTTCTTAAAGGTTTTTATAGCATCAGCATCAAAATTCGCGACATTCAAGCTTACCTTTGTAACATGCAATGACTCTAAATCTTTACTTTGTATACGTTTAAGTTCTAGAGAGTCTTGCAACCAAACACCTTCATCAGAACTAAAAAGAGTCGAATCGATAAGAGAAAATGCACCCAAGGCAAATATTAGGTTTAACAGCATTATATATATTCGGTTCTTCTTTAAAAAACCAATATACTTTCCAACTGAGGGTGTATCATAATACATTAATTATCGCCTTTTTTTGGTTTAACGACAAAGAGGTAAGGTCGTTTGTCAATATGTAGTTCACGTGCCACCGAGGAGATATCATTCATCTCAATTTGAATATCAGAAGTAAACTCTTTGAGTATAGGGACTTCTGATTTGTCGACCATGACTTTTTTCATCATACTAAATGGATCTTTTTCAGTATAGATTGTTCCAATTATATTGTTTGTATGAAAGCGCGTAAGTTCGACATAAAAGAAATAGTATGTATAGCTCTTTTGCATCTTTTTATTTTCTAACACCATCTCAACGAACTCACGAGATCGCGGACAGACCGGATCAATAAAAGCATACATATGTATAGGACCATTCCCTACAATAATGGCATAATGCTCAATGCTTTTCAATAAAGGCAGTGCTACAGACAGAGGAGCCTTCTTTCTACTGATCAGTGGCTCATTGGCTCCCAAAGGGATAAGAAGGAGAGTAAAAAAAAGAAAAAAAGAGTAATGAATTTTCATGATACTAGCATATTAGTACTTTTTTGCATTGTTGCGGAGAAAAGAATGTTTAATTATCAAACAAGAACTTTTTAAAATATACTTCAATACTCTCATCATGCAAGTATAAGATATAAAGATTACTTCTGAATTACTTTCCCGCAAAAGGAAGAAGAGCCGAACCCCATGTCAGTCCACCGCCAAAAGCATCTAATAACATCAAGTCACCTGCTTTGAGATTTCCCTTTTCATAAAGATCATTCATTGCCATAGGAATAGAAGCACCAGAAGTATTTCCATACTTGTGAACGGTTAAGACAACCTGTTCATCATCAAGCTTAAGCGCATCGCCTACTGCTTTGATAATTCGATAATTAGCCTGATGGGGAATAAAGTGTGTGATCTCACCTGCAGCAATATCATTATTTTGAAGAATATCGACTACGTCGTTTGTTAAGGTACGAACCGCGATTTTAAAGGTCTCATTCCCCTTCATCTGAATAAAAGAGGCCTCTGCCTTTAGTTCGGCCTGATGGGGATTACCCGTTCCACCTTCTGGTGTCATCAAGAAGTCTCCCAGACTTCCGTCAGAAGCCGTGTGCAGATCGATAATCGCATTTTCTTTTTCCTTAGTAGCACAAACCACTGCTGCACCGGCACCATCACCAAAAAGAATACAGGTACCGCGATCCGTATAATCTGTAATGGCTGACATCTTTTCAGCCCCAATGATCAAAACATTTTTTTTCATACCCGACTCGATAAATGCTTTCGCTACGGAAAGTATATAAATAAAACCTGTACATGCAGCAGAGATATCAAAGGCAGTGATCTTGTCAAGTCCCATTTTATGGGCAACGACCGTTGCGGTTGAAGGCATATTAAAATAATCAGGAGAGATGGTTGCTACAACGATCATATCAATATCTGACTTTTTAAGACCCGAACGCTCTATCGCTTTTTCAGCCGCTTTGACTGCCATGTCTGAAGTGCTCTCATTTTCGTGCGCTATGCGACGTTCTTTAATCCCCGTACGCTTAGTGATCCACTCATCAGTTGTATCTACCATCTCTGCAAGATCATCATTGGTTAATACTTTTTCAGGTACATATGCACCTATTGAACGTAGGGCTGCATACATCTTAATCCTTAGGTTTTAGTGTTTCTAAACGTGCTTCAATATGGTCATTAACACCGGTGTCAACGTAACGAATCGCCTGAAAAATTGCATTTTTAACTGCTTTTGGATTAGATTTTCCGTGAGATACGATCGCACATCCCTTAATCCCGATCAGCGGAGCTCCACCGATCTCGGCATAATCAATCTCTTTTTTAAGAAGTTTAAACACTTTTTTCATTAAAAGTGCCCCCGTAATTGCGACAGGTGATTGACGAATATAATCTTTAATGAAATAAGAGATCGTAGATGCTACGCCTTCGGAAGTCTTAAGTACAAGGTTACCGATAAACCCATCACAAACAACAACATTTGTTGATCCGTTAAAGATATCTCCGCCTTCAACGTTTCCCTTAAAGCCATCATAATCTTTTAAAAGTTTAAAAGCCTCTTTGGTAACGTCATTTCCCTTGCTCTCTTCTTCACCGTTCGCAAGAAGACCGATACTTGGATTTTTAATGCTAAGCATATCTCTGGCATAATAGTCACCCATTACGGCGAACTCAACTAAGTGTTCGGCCTTACAGTCAACATTTGCACCCACATCCAACAGTACCGTTCTTGTGTTTGCTTTTGAAGGCATTAGTGTTACCAGAGCCGGTCTTGAAACACCTTTCAAACGTCCAAGACGTAAGGTCGCGACCGTCATAGTAGCGCCTGAGTGTCCTGCTGAAACAACACCATCTGCTTGATGTGACTTAACAAGATCAACCGCTTTGTATATTGAACTTTCTTTGCGCTTTAGTGCGTCTGTTGCGGCATCACTCATGTTAATAACATCAGATGCTTCCACGATAGAAATCTTATCTTTATAGCCATTAGGTAATAAAGATAAAATCTCATCTTTCTTTCCAACAAGAATAGCTTCAAACTGTTTCTCTTTTAACGCTTCGACTGTTCCTTTTACAATTGGTTCGGGACCAAAGTCCCCTCCCATTGCATCAATAGCAATTTTTACCATTGACTACTTATACTCACCTGTTGTAGGGTTGATATGGTGTGGAAGTTTCCACGTGCCATCTTTATCTTTAATTGGACGGGCCAATGCAATTTTGTAATGTGTACGACGTTTTGCGCCACGAGTCTTAGAGACTCTTCTTTTAGGTACTGCCATTGTGTTTTTCTCCTTTTTTTATTTTAAAATTTCGAAAAGAGCAAAACACGAGAATCACTCGGTCAAACCGACATTTCTTGTAAAGCTCTTTTCACTACGCTAATGCTGAATTTTATTCAGCAGAGGATTCACCGAATGCGGACCATCCCCTCATTCACGACAGTTGTAACAACTGTACTAAAGAATTTAGAATCACTCTTTGTTTTGACAATTTTCACAACAAAAATAGCTGCTTTTATATAACTCAATTTCGGACTCAAAAATCTCTTCTAAGTCTATCATTGAATTTTCTATCTCAACGATGTCATATTCTGAATCGTCTTCGACTTTGTAAATTCCATCTGAAAGATAAAACTTTACGCTTTCGTTGAGTGAGTTATTAAACTCCTCAGCGCAGATATCACAAGGAATTAACAACTCACCTGTAATTTTAGCCTCTAATTCTATCAAATAACGACTGAATTTCTCCAATGTTCCTGAAAACTTTAGATTTCCCTTGGAAGTTTCAAAAGGAATGGCCGTTGTACCGACCTTCGCAAAGCCGATTTTCATGAATTATACGATTTCTCTGTCCGAGAAAAAGAATTTAATCTCATTAGCTGCATTTTCTACAGAGTCAGATCCGTGAACAGCATTCGCATCAATACTATCTGCAAAATCAGCACGTATTGTACCCGGCTCAGCTTCTTGAGGGTTAGTCGCACCCATAAGATCACGGTTTTTCGCCATTGCGCCTTCACCTTCTAATACCATTGCAACAACAGGACCAGAAATCATGAACTCTACAAGGTCTTTGAAAAAAGGACGCTCAGAGTGAACTGCATAAAACGCTTCTGCGTCTGCTTGTGAAAGTTGCATTTTTTTAACTGCAGCAATACGAAGACCGTTAGACTCGAAACGATCCATGATTTTACCGATAACACCCTTAGCAACTGCGTCAGGCTTAATAATTGATAGTGTTTGTTCCATCAGATGACTCCTAAAGTAAAAATAGAACCGCGATTATACCGTAATAAAGATTGTTTTATATTGAATTTTGAAAGTTTTGAAAGATAAAAGAGTTTAAAGCCCCTAAAATGGGGCTCCAAGTAACAAGAAGGAGTAGAGACTAGTCTACTACGTTCTCACGGTTTTTACGTACTTCATCAGAGATATCATCACGAAATGGCATCTCAGCATCAGGATCGTTTAGTACATAGTCTAAACCATCTACATAGTTTCCACCGCTGAAGTGTGCCTTATCGTCACCTGCGAATTTTGCATCCCAAGTAATACATCCCTCAGTAGGACAAGCTGTAGCACAAGCCGGCTCATCATGGTGATCAACACACTCTACACATTTATCTGGATAAACGTAGTAAAGTTCCTCACCCGTTGGGTTATCGTCTTCGTCAACGATAGCTTCTACTGGACACTCGTCAATACAAGCTCCACAGTTAATACATGTGTCATTAATAATTACTGCCATATCATTTCTCCTAATTTAAAATGTTCGAGCTAACTATATCGAATTTTCTTTAAATGACGTAAAAAACTCTTCTTATTTTTTATCTTTTATAGCCCTAAGTAACTTTTTATCTCACCCACTCTATCTGTTTTTTCCCAGGTAAAAAGATCTGTTTCTCTTCCAAAGTGCCCATAAGCAGCTGTTCTTCGGTATATTGGACGTAATAAATTCAAAGAATCTATGATTCCTTTTGGACTGAGATCAAACAGTTCTTTGATACATTTTTCTATCTTTTCTTCTTCAACACAAGCCGTTGTATGCGTATCAACCATAATTGAAACAGGTTGGGCTACTCCAATCGCGTAGGATATCTGTATAGTTATTTTTTCACATGCACCCGCCGCTACCAGGTTCTTTGCAATATGCCGCGCGGCGTAAGCAGCTGATCTATCGACCTTGGTCGGGTCCTTCCCGGAAAAAGCGCCTCCACCATGCGGGCATGAACCGCCATAGGTATCTACAATGATCTTTCGTCCTGTCAAGCCGGCATCCCCCTGAGGCCCGCCAATAACAAACTTTCCGGTAGGATTGATATGATATTTTACATCATATCCCAAAAGTCTTTTGGGAATAACCGCTTTAATGACCTCTTCAATCACATCTTCTTTGAGCTGTGCTTGTGAAACTTCAGGTGCGTGCTGAGTTGAAACAACAACCGTGTCAACCCCAACAGGTTTTCCATCAACATATTTGACGGTCACCTGCGCCTTCCCGTCCGGGCGTAGATAGGAGATGATTCCGTCTTTTCTTACCTGAGCCAAACGCTGTGTAAGCTTATGAGCAAGATAGACAGGAAGAGGCATAAATGTTTCTGTCTCATTACAGGCATAACCAAACATCAGTCCCTGATCTCCCGCACCGATATCTCCATCTTCCTGATCAACACCCTGATTGATATCAGGAGACTGTTCTCCCAAACCGTTTAAAACAGCCGCCGCTCTATAATCAAATCCATAAGTTGCATCCGTGTAACCGATCTCACGTATCACCTGACGTGCGATATCTTGAATCGGTGCATAAGCCACTGTCTTCATCTCGCCCGAGATCATACAAAAGCCGTTTGACACCATCGTCTCGCAGGCTACGCGCGCACCCGGGTCACGCTCTATAATATAGTCTAAAATCGCATCAGAAATCTGATCTGCCATCTTATCCGGATGTCCTTCCGTTACAGACTCGCTAGTAAATAAATACTCTTTTGTCATCGATAAGTCCTTATCATTAATTTTTACACGAATTGGGTCAAAACCCATTTGCCAAGGTCTCAGCGCTAAAGCGCGCCGTACAGAAAACCCGTACTTTCCGTTAAATTTAACTGGCATTATACCGCAAAGAATAAAGTGGCAAATTCAGCCCAAGTTACTTTAATAGAATCTAAATTGCAAGTCTTATACCTAGGCATGATAAAAACTTTAGTTTTGTTGTGCTAGAATCCTAAAATATTAAAAACACAAAAGGATAGCTTAATGCTAGTTACAAAAAAAGCCCCGGATTTTACAGCCACAACAGTACTTGGAAACAACGAAATCGTTGAAGACTTTAACCTATACGAGAACTTCGGTGAAAACGGTACAGTTTTGTACTTCTATCCACTGGACTTTACGTTCGTATGTCCATCTGAGATCATCGCATTTGATCACCGTCTTGCCGAGTTCCAAGAACGTGGTATCAATGTAATCGGTGTTTCAGTAGATTCACAGTTCTCTCACTTCGCATGGAAGAACACTCCGGTAAACGAAGGCGGTATCGGTCAAGTTAAATACCCTCTAGTTGCTGACCTTACAAAAGAGATCGCTAAGGCCTATGACGTACTTCTTGACGGTGGTGTTGCACTACGTGGTTCTTTTCTAATCGACAAAGACGGTACTATCCGTCACGCAGTAATCAATGACCTTCCACTTGGACGTAACATCGATGAGATGATCCGTATGGTTGACGCAATGCAATTCACTAACGAACATGGTGAAGTATGTGCTGCAGGTTGGAACAAGGGTGACGAAGGTATGAAAGCTACAACTGAAGGTGTTGCTGAGTATCTTGGTAAGCACGAGGGTGACCTGTAGGTTTCCTCTTCTTACCTTAATAAAAGGGGTTTCCCCTTTTATTCCTTCTTCTTTAATTACCTACTTTTTTTATTCTTAATTGGTATCAACTTTTGTTTTTTGTAACTCCCTGGTATTGTTAATAGCTCTTCATTATTTGAGATTAATTTTAATGTATTCATAAAACCTAAATATTCTTTACTTCCCTTAACCGAACAATTAAATAAAAAAATATTATTTTGATAAAAACTTATTTCATTCCAAAGAGTCCAACCAAAATACCCAAAACTATAATAAGTAAAATAAACTGTATCCAAATCAATTTTCTTTCTGAAAATGTAAAAAAATATTCTTCAGTTATATAAACACCATTATGTAGGAAGGTTTTTATGTCTTTTATTAACACCACTATAAACATGAAGAATAAACTACTTAAAAAAATGTACCAATAAATATTTAGAATATTTTCTTTACTTTTTGCAAAAAAATAAATCATAATCATCATTAATATAAAAATCCCTTCGTTAACGAAACTAATCTCAAACTTATATGCACACTTCACTTCTTCATCTGCAAAATAATTAACTCCATTTTTTCTACTAATTTGTTTGTTTTCATAATATATCCCCTCCACTAAATTAACGTAGTATAAGTGCAATAAGACTTATACTTGATCACCACTAACTATTTAATATCTATACATTATATGTGATACGAACTTAAATACAGCGATATTAAAATTAACATTCATACTAATAAAGTAGTTTACAAATCAAAAGTCTTAGCTTTTGCATCCATCAATGCGTTACCGCTTGAATGTGGCAGAACATCTGCAAAGCCGAAGGGGAGTATCCTAACAAAAGAATGTTAGCGAAGCATGATACAGAAATATTTTTCTAGGATGTCTTAGTAGTTGGCTTGTTATATGCATTTCATTAGATCTATATGTGGGAATATAACAGATTGAATGAGCAATCACAAGACAAGACCATGCCAAAAAAACTGCTCAAACGTATCTAATATCAAACCTGCCAAAACCAAAACAACAAGGAAAACCATGCCAGGACATCATCAAAAATTACTTATGAGAAGTATTGAACAACGTATTAAACATATCGACATGGCTTTTGAAGATCTGGCTCAAATCGGAACATTCGATCGCGATGACTTTTATTTTGACGAACCGGAGATAAGAGAAAAGTATGTACAGATGAACGAGTCATTAAATGACATACGAAAATATCTAAATGACAATTTAGTAAGAATTCAAAGATCATAGAAAAAGCTGGATACACACAAGGATAATAGACAATGGTTACATTGACAAAAGAGAATTATGAGATAGTCGTTATCAATTTTTGGGCGCAGTGATGTACTCCGTGTAAACAGTTTGGCCCAATATTTGAAAAAGTCTCCGAGAAGTATCCCGAGATCACCTTCACGAAACTGCATACGGAAGAGGAGGAGGGCTTTCAGACCATTTCTTTGTTCAAAATCTTCCCACTACGGTGCTTATGAAAGAGAAGATGGTTATCATTAAAAAACCGGGTTTATTGTCTAAAGAGGAGTTAGTCGACCAGATCCAGCAGACAAAAATAACGGATATGGAGAAGCTCTGTGTAGAGAAAGTAGTAAAAAAGGCGGCACGTAAGCGATAGTCGCGTCTGCAAAAAGACAACGCAGGTTTACAAACCTTACCCGCTCCCGCTTTGCGGAAGCGTTAATCAGAGATACTAATTTTTACTTTCTCCGCCAACTGCTCAGGAAGCAAGCCCAAAGACTCCTCAACAAGCTTAGTATTCCCATGCGTAACAAAAGCATCCTCATATTCAAAAGACTTGACTTTAATACCCGTCATTCCATCCTCAGCTAAGAACTCAAGAATAGCCGAACCAACTCCACCCATCTTCGCCGAGTCAGAGAAGACATACCAATACGAATACTTCTTGCTACATTCACGCAGCATAGCCTCATCCAAGGGTTTGACAAAGCGAAGATCCAAAAGTGCGATATCTTCATCCATTAGATCTGCTGTCTGCCTAGCACGCCCTACCCCGTTACCATAGCCGATAAAGAGGATATCATTAGAAGAGTCCTGGATCATCTCGGATTTTCCAAGTTCAAAAGGTTTTGCCTCATCACTGCTCTCATCCAAGAAAGCCCCGCGGGGATAACGCAAAGAACATGGACTTTTAAACGTGTAGGCGAAGTCCATGGCCGCATGCATATCATTCTCATTGCGCGGAGCGAAGAGTGTCATGTTCGGGATGGCCCGTAAATAGGAGATATCAAAGGCCCCTTGGTGTGTCTCCCCGTCTTCACCGACGATACCGGCTCTATCAAGGGCAAAGACAACCGGCAGGTCCATCAGACAGATGTCATGGATAACCTGATCGTATCCTCGCTGAAGGAAAGTCGAGTATATCGTACAAAAGGGCTTAAAACCTTCTTTAGCCAGAGGGCCCATGGAGGTAACCGCATGCTGTTCTGCAATGCCCACATCCCAAAAACGATTCGGGAATTCATCAAGCAGTTCGCGCAGACCTGTTCCGCTTGGCATAGCTGCTGTTACTCCTACTACTTTATCATCCGCGCGGGCAAGCTCCAAAAGTTTTTCTGTATATACTTTTGTTGCCGCCTTACCTGATGCTTTTTTACTCGCCTTGCCATCAGAGATATCAAAAGGAGAGACCCCGTGCCAATGTTCGTGATGGCCTTCGGCAAGTTCATATCCCTTGCCCTTAAGAGTCTGAGCATGAACGATAACGGGTTTACCTACACTCTTGGCCACATTAAGTGTCTCAATAAGAGACTCCAGGTCATGACCGTTGACCGGACCAATGTACTCTACCCCCATCTCTTCAAAAATAAGACCGGGGGTAATCAGTTTAAAACTCTCTTCAAAACGCTTTGCCATATAGGTAGCACCCTCAGGGAAATGCTCTAAAATCTTTTCTGTCTTAGACTTTAACTTCTGATAAAAAGGACCTGCCATAGCCTGTGAGAGGTGTTTTGAAATGGCCCCGATAGGCTTGGCGATACTCATCTCATTGTCGTTGAGAATAATGACCATTGGATATTTTCTCTCACCCAACTCATTAAGAGCTTCATACACCATACCCGCTGACATCGATCCGTCACCGATCATCATAACCGGTATCCTTTTTTCTCCCGTCAAAGAAAACGCCTTCGCAGCACCCACACCTAAAGAGATAGATGTTGAACTGTGTCCAGCAACATAATAGTCTGCCTTGCTCTCACTGGGCTTTGTGTAGCCGCACAGACCGTCAAACTGACGCAGCGATCCAAACTCATCCCAACGTCCGGTGATAAGTTTGTGCGCATAAGCCTGATGTGATACGTCAAAAATAAAAGGGTCTTTGTCAACATCAAAAACCGCATGCATCGCAACAATCAACTCTGTTGCACCCAGTGTGGAACTCAGATGTCCGCCATTTTTACTCACTACTTCAATTATACGTTCACGTATATCTTTACACAGCGTTTTACGCTCACTAGGCGTCATAGATTTTATATTCATATATTTTTTAACTTTCTTGCTGACTTAGTTTCCCAAAGCTGCGTTTTTTACGCGTTCGTATCGTTTCATTATATCCCCGTCAATATTGCCGGCATCACTCAAGATAACAACACCGCCATTACTGACAGCATTGTCGGATATAATCTTTACATTTTCAAGAGTGCCCAGGGCCTGCTCTATACCGAGCTTATCATTTGGGTTTACCTTGATCGTCACCTCAGATGAACTTTGAATCTCCGCAATAAGGCTTTGCGCCAACGTACTTGCGATCAGGTTTCCATTCTCAGAGGTTTCAACCATAATAACCTCTTTTGCTATATCTATCGCCGCATGGATCAACTCTTCTTTTATACTTTCTATCGAAGTCGAAAACTCTTTTGTACTCTTGTCCAGAGTTTCAACAGAAGATGCAAACTGCTGCATTAAACTAGCATGTTCAGACTGAACTATCTCTTCGGCCTCTTTCATCCCTGCTTCTTTGCCTTCTTCAAAGGCTTCTGTTTTAGCAGCCTCAAGGGCCAGTTTATACTCTTGCTCTTTTGATTCAAGCTTCATCTGCATTTTGATGAAATTAGATGACATCTCATCCGTTTTACCTAAGAGAGATTCTATCAATTCATCCTTAGATGATTTTGATAAAATATTTGGGCTCTCTTCTTGAGGTATTTCTTCAAGTTCTTTTGAGACAGGTTCCTCTTGTGCAGACACACCCGAAACAAACTCCTCATCTTTAGGTAAAACCTTGTTCTGTAGATTCACATCCGTCGATAAAACTTTGAAGTTATACTTGTTGATAATGTGTCCGCTCGTCTGTTTTTCAGAAATTACCGTTTCCATCTTCTACTCAATCATCTCTTCAGATTCACCAACTTGTAAGACACCCTGTTCTGCCAGCTGTTGAACGGCTTCAACAATCTTTCGTTGTGAGCCTTCAACATCTTTCATCTTGACCGCACCAAGGAACTGCATCTCTTCTTCAAAGGCATCGCGTGCACGCTGTGACATGTTGGAGAAAAACTTCTCTTTTAACTCTTCAGGGGCTGACTTCAGTGCCAGCATAAGCTCTTTCTTATCTACTGTTTTTAAAATCTCACGTACACCATTATTGTCCAGTGTAACAATATCTTCAAAGGTGAACATCATCTCTTTGATGGAAGAAGCAAGTTGCTCATCAATCTGTTCGATATGCGATAGCGTTCCCTTGGAAGCCTTTGCTCCGAGCCTGTTGAAGATGTCTGCAACTGCTCTTGGACCGCCCACTTCGACCTTGTATGAAGCCAGAGATTCCAACTTGCTTTCAAGAACAGCAGAAACACGTTTGATAACAGAAGGAGAAATATCACCTAGTTTAGCCATACGCATAGCCACTTCGGCACGCAAATCATCTGAAAAGAAGCTCAGGGTTTCGGCCGCAGCCGTAGCGTCCATGTGCGCTAAGATAAGGGCGATCGTTTGGGGATGTTCATTAAGAATAAAATCAGCCAGCTGGGAAGGTTTAATTTTTGAGAGATAGGCAAAATTTTGTGTGCTTTGCAAACTTTTAGAAAGCCTGTCCAAGACTTTCTTCGCTTCATCTGCACCCAAGGCCTTGTACAAGATCTCTCTGGCATAATCCAGACCCCCACTGCTGATGTATTGGTTCGATTGAAAAATTGCATAAAACTCTTCAAGTACTGCCGTGGCGACAGCTCGCTCTATCGATTTTGAAGCGGCTATATATTTAGAAACTTCTGTGATCGCTTCCACACTTAGATTTGCAAAGACATTGGCCGTGGTCTCTTCACCCAACTGTAAAAGAAGGATAGAAACTTTCTCTCCCATGCTCATTTCATCAAATTGTGCCTGTTGTGCCGGTGTAAGTTTTGCCATACCTTATCCCCTCTGCTCTGAAGCTGCCATCTGTCTTGCCAAATCACTCATGCCGCCACCTTCACCGGTCTCTTCGTCCACCAGGGCCTGAAGCAGTGAGGCTAACTCTTCCGGACGTTCATCTGCAATAGATCGTACTTTTTCCAGTAATACATCATGCTTGAGTTCATCTTCATTAAAATCCCCACCCAGACCCAACTGGTCTTCCACTTTTTTACGCATCTGCTGGACCCGCTCGACAAGGTCTTCTTCTTCTTCCTCATCAAACTCCAAGACCGGACGTTCCATCTCGTCCTCTTCTTTTGAAAACTCCAGCATACGCTCGGCAAAGGGAGTAATAAGCTTTTTATAGACGATAAACAATATTATACCCACAAGGAGTAGTTTAAACACTTCTGAAAATGGGCTAAGGTATACCTTAACAAAGCCCTCAACCTTCCCTGATATCATCTCTTTAGGAGCCTTAAGCACTTCAAACTGAAAGCTTCTTACCGTTACAAGGTCTCCGCGTTCACCGTTAGCACCGATGGCGTTTTTGACTAAAGAAGAGATCGCCTCTATTTCACTCTCTTCTCTCTCGACATACTCCTGTTCATCCGTAGCACCCCCCTCTTCATCTAACTTGGCCTTATACTTTCCATCAACAACAACCGCTGCCGTTACGCGTTTGATGGTTGCAAATTCACCTTTGGTGCTTGAGACCGTCTTTGATATCTCGTAATTGGTGGAGACATTGGATTTTTCATATTTTTCACCGGAGCCTTTGGAGTCCAAGCCTTGTACAGGTGCAATATTACTCACCGCACCCGGGACACCGCCAATCTCTTTAGGAGCGCTTCCTTCACGTTTTTCTTCAATAGTCTGTTCTGAGCGGACAACCGACTCGGGATCATAAGATTCTGATGTTGAAGATTTTTGTGAAAAGTCATACTCAATGGTAACCTTGGCTACCACACGCTCATCGCCTCCGATAAAAGGTGACAGGACGTTAATAATCTTGTCTTCTCTTTTTTTCTCTTCACGGTTTTTGTATTTGAGCTGCATAGCCGAAAGTTCGCCCAGAGCAGAGGTGTCATTTTCTCCGCCAAGCTCTTCACCCTCTGAGTTTATCAGCGCGACATTCTCAGCCTTCATCTTAGGAACAGCAGCTGAGACAAGGTTTTTAACACCTCTGATCTGCTTAGGCGTGAGCATACGTCCATCATACAGGCTCACGACTACTGAGGCCGTTGGAGAGGCCTGTTTTGAAACAAAAAGAGACTCTTTAGGCAGAGCCAGGTTGACATTTGCGCTTTCTACAGGGGACAAACTCTGTACTGTTCGTGAAAGTTCTCCCTCAAGTGCCCGTAAAAACTTTATATTTTGATCAAAGCTTGTCGCACCAAACTCCTGAGTGTTAAAAAGTTCAAAACCGACACTGCTTTCTCTTGGTAAACCCAAGGCTGCAATGGAAATACGCTCTTTATAGACTACATCCTTAGGTACTTCAATAACGTTGTCATGGGGAATCTTATAGGGAATATTATCTTTTTCAAGCTGTTCGATAACAAGTGCGGCATCTGCTGCTGAGAGGGAGTCAAAAAGAACCTTATAGTCACTTCTCGTCTCACTTTTTGTTGTATATATGACCAAAAAAAGCAAAAAAGAGACAACCCCGACAATGGTCGCACCCACCACAAGTTTTTGGCTTTTATTTAGTTTATCAAAGAGACCAACAAGTTGTGATATAAGTGCTTTTAAATCCATTTAAACCCTAGTTTCCCGTCACTTCTTTGAATAGCTCAAAGAAACGCGTATTCTCTTCTTCAGTCCCTATCGTCACACGGACTGCATTCAGAGAGTAGCCTTTTAAATCTCTAACTATCATACCTTTTTTTAACAAAGATAATGAAATCTCACTGGAATTTTGCTTCTCATTTAAGCAAATCGTTACAAAATTGGTATAAGAATCTATAATTTCCAGTCCAAGTTCAGATGCAAACTTTTCATAACGTTTCATCTGCTGAAAATTTTTCTCGATAGAAGAAGTTACAAAGGCCTCATCCTCAAGGGCAACCCTTGCCGCTTCCAAAGAGAGGGTCGTGATGTTAAAAGGCGGACGAAGTTTGTATAAGGTCTTAATAATATCGCCAGAAGCTATACCGTATCCTGTACGCATTCCGCCAAGCCCGTATGCCTTGGAAAAAGTTCCAAGATAGAGTACATTCTCAAATTCTGCTATCAACTCTTTGGCTGAAACAGACTTGCTTGGATCTTTAAGAGCGGCGTACTCCATATAGGCACCATCCACCACTACCAAGGTATCTTTGTCTATCTTTTTTAGAAAGGTCTTGAGTGCTGCTGAATCAATCGCGTCACCTGTTGGATTGTTCGGGGTACAGATAAAGATCATCTCCGGTTTATGTTCTAGATAGAGCGCATAAAACTCTTCTAAATCATGTTCACGACTCTGGGTTCTGATGACTTGTGCACCGACATGGTGTGCATATATCTCATACATCGCAAAGGTGATGGAGTTCATCAAGACCTTGGCGCGAGAGTTCAACTTGGCATGTACTGCGAACTCGATGACCTGATCCGAACCTGAGCCTATAATAATCTCTTCTTCTTTCACGTCAAATTTTTTTGCCAGTCCCTCTTTAAGCACATACATAGAGTCATCCGGATATAAAAACATCTTATCTGCCATATCTTTGACCGCTTGCGTAACCTTGGGAGACGTACCGTAAGGATTTTCGTTGCTCGCAAGCTTTATGATATCTTTTGGATCCACTCCGTATTCACGTACAACAAGCTCAATAGGCTTACCTGCTTCATAGGTCTTGATTCCATCTAATGTATCGTTGTAATTCATCTATCACCTTTTACGTATGAGCCAAGCCAAGTAATCTCGTCTGCTCTTTTTTCTAATATACTTGTCAGTCTTGGATCTTGAATATGTCCATAGAAGTCTATAAAAAACCAATATCCGAAACCGTCACTCTCTTTGGAAGGACGTGATTCGATCTTGGAGAGATTGATATGTGATTTATCAAAATCATCCAAGAAGTGCGCCAAAGCTCCCGCCTCGTTTCCATCTTTTAAACGTACCAGTATAGAGGTCTTTGAAGACTCGTGCGGAACATTTTCAAAATTGCTTAATATAATAAAACGTGTCGTATTGGAGTCAACATCTTCTATATTTTCAAACATATTCGGCACATTATAAAGTTTGGCAGCTATATGCGAACAAATCGCGGCTGCTTCCGGGTCTGCTGCTGCGAGTTTAGCCGCCTTGGCCGTTGATTCAACGGGAATATGATCGATGTCTTGAAGCTCATGCTCAAGTAAAAAATCCCTACATTGACCAAAACCCTTATCCTTTGAATAGATACGCTTCACATCATGTAAATGACGCGCTGAAGTAGCGAATGAAAGATGTATCGGCATATACAGTTCTGCGACGATCTTATATGAACTCTTGGCCAAAAGATCCAAGGTCTCCCCTACTGCTCCGTCTCTTGAGTTTTCTATCGGGACCACACCAAATTTTGCGCGCTTGGCTTCAAGGGCATTAAAAACAGCATGTATGGAATTGAGAGAGAGATAGTCGCTCATCGCGCCAAAACGGCTCTCTGCCGCTTGATGAGTGAAGCTTCCCTCCGGTCCCAGATAAGCAATCTTTTCGGGTAACTCAAGGTTGCGCGAAATAGCAAAGATCTCCAAAAAAAGCGCCTCTATGGCTTCTCTATTTAAGATGCCATTTTCATCTTTGCTCTTCTTCGTTAAGCGCTCAATGATCTCTTGTTCACGCTCGGGCCTGTAAATAGCCCCACCGCTGCCGTGCTTGATCTCACCTACACGTTCAACCACTTTCATGCGACGATTAATGAGCCCCAAGAGTTCATCATCAATACTATCAATGGCTTCACGGCAATCAGCTAATGTTTTCATTCATTTATCCTATCTTTGGATGTTCTACAGATATAGAATTACCCTCTAATACCTGAAATTCTAACATAATTCAAAGCTATCATTTAGCAGTGAATATTTTCTAACCTATAAACTCTTTTTCCAAGGCAATAAGGTCTTCAAAACTTTCTCGACGACGGATCAGCCTGTCTTTTCCATCTTCAATCGCAACTTCAGCCGCACGTCCGCGCGTATTGTAGTTTGAACCCATACCAAAACCGTAAGCACCGGCACTGTGCACGACAATAAGATCATTATGCTCAAAGTGCGGAAGAAGTCTCTCTTTGGCAAAGAAATCACCGCTCTCACATACCGGACCAACAATATCTGCCGGACTTTTTTCCCCATCATTGTCAACTGCTTCTATACGATGAAAAGCCGAATAAAGACTAGGACGAAGAAGGTCATTCATCGCTCCATCAACAATCACAAAGCGTTTCTCATCATTTTGTTTTTCATACATGACACGTGTCAAAAAGTGTCCGGCATTGGCTGTAATAAAGCGACCCGGTTCACACATGATTGTCATATCAAGACCGGTGAGTGTTCCCAATATTGCCTGCGCGTACTCTTTAGGATCAATCGTCACTTCATCATCATAGGTAACCCCAAGGCCGCCTCCGATATCAAAAAACTTCAGCTCGATATCTACGGCTTGCAGTGTGCGTACCAAGTCCGCAACGATCTCTGCTGCTTCACGTATAGGCTCCAGTTCCGTCAACTGTGAACCGATATGAAAGTGAATTCCCACAGGATCCAGGTTAGGAGAATTTTTTGCTTTCAGGTACATACGTTTAGCAGCATTAAGTTCAACACCAAACTTGTTCCCATGCAGACCTGTTGAGATATAAGGATGTGTTTTCGGATCGATATTTGGATTTACACGTATGGATATACGCGCTTTGATATCCAGCTGAGCAGCTATCATCTCGACCCGGCCTAATTCAGCTTCACTCTCCAGGTTAATAAACAAAATATCCGACTGCAGTGCCTCTTTGATCTCATGGTCCTGTTTTCCCACACCTGAAAAGATTATCTTATATTTGGGAATACCGGCCAACAAGGCACGCCGTACTTCACCGATGGAAACACAATCCGCTCCTGCTCCAAGTTCACCAAGATGCTTGACAACACTAAGATTGGAATTTGATTTTACCGCGTAAGCCAGGATCGACTTACGTGCTTTAAATGCCTCCTTTAAAGCTTCAAACTGAGAAGTTATCTGATTAAAATCATATACATAAAGCGGTGTTTGGTATTTTTCAGCCAGTTGTGAAAAATTAATCATTTTTTTGCCCTTAACTACGATAGCTCGCTAAATCTATCTATTATTTACGCGATTTTACCCGAAAATAGCTTAATAAGTGAGAAGTCAGATAAAGCTATTTTACTAAGGTCTATCTCCCGGCTTTTTTATACCATACCAGCATACTGATAAGGCCTAAGAGCACAACAGGCAGGACAATACCTATTTCTGCAGGGATGGTCTGAGCATTGGAGAGTTGTATCAACGTATAAAAAACACCCCAGATCAGAAGTGAAACGATGAGGGCTGCAAAACTAAACAGGCTCACATTTAAAAAACGCGGACTGATAGGTACAAAAAAGAAGATAATGATGACAACAAAGGGTACGAAAAATGGATATACGATCATTGTGTATAAAACACTTTTAACCTTATCCGTATTTACGTTTTGTTCTTCCAGAAGTTTCATGGCTTCAAAGGCGTCCAGTATAGTATAGGTTAGGCTACCCTCATAGACTTGATCTAAGATAGCAGGCCGAAAATCTTTTAGGATCTTCAACTCTTCATTTTCGGAAAGTTCTATTCCTTGACTCTTCAATCCGACATTTTGCGGTTTTATGAGTCTTTTGGCATCAGCCACAACCCAATAATGATCTTTATAGACCGCTTCCTTTGCCACGATAACCTCACGCAGATCATTTTCCTCAACTTTAAAAACTCGTATCTCTTTTGCCATTTGCTGGAGAGGACGCAACTCCTGAAAATAGACATAATAGTCTTCGTATGTAAAAAATAGATTTTGAGTCGGTGCTCCGTTAATCTTATTGGAGTAGATGTTATCTGAGAACTCTTTTCCCTTTGCAAAGGGTGGATACAGATGTATCAAGATGTATGAAATAATTAAAAATGTGGAAATCAGGGTAAAAGGACGTAAGACATCCGCCTTTGAGTACCCAAGAGAGTAATACGCCACCAATGAATTCGAACGGATAAGAGCGATCTTTGTCGCTATCATCGCAAAGATAAGAGAGATCGGAAATAAAATATCAAGTGCATAATAAGAGCGAAAAAGCGTATATAAAAGCTTCAAGTTGGCCGAGTCCGGCAAACCTGCAAGGTTGTCCATTACATCAAAACCCACAAAGAACAGAACCAGTGCAATGACAATGATACTAACATACTTTAAATACAATAAAGAGATACTTTTAAATGCTAACACTTATTGCCATCCTTTGTATGGGAGGTAAAATGAACCTCTTCATTTCACTGCGTTTGTACGATAGAGCATGACCTAGAAAAACACATTTTCTTCTGCGCACTGAGTTCTGAGGTAGTTAATGCTATTTAACTGTTTTTATAAACAACTTTTTTTATAATAACAACACTATCTTCCCGTATATTTTCTAGCTGTTCAATTATGCGCAGTTGGATTTTTTTATCGAATGTGTGGACGCAACTTTTTCCCAGTCACCGACCAGTATTTCCTCAACCGCGTCAGCGGCCTTGTCAATCCACTCATCCAGACATGCCTCTTCATCTTTTGAAAATGATGATAACACAAAAGAGGATACTTCACCCTTATTTTGCGGTCGTCCTATACCCATTCTTACGCGAATGTATTCTTTTGTAATGGCTGAGTCTGCCGACCTGAGTCCGTTATGCCCCCCATGCCCTCCGCCTAGCTTAAATCGCAAGCTGCCAAAAGGAAGGTCTAAGTCATCATGAATAACAATAGTTTGACTTGTCTTGTAAAAGTTTTTGACTTTTAAAATACTTTGACCAGATAAGTTCATATAAGTTAATGGTTTTAAAAAAATTGCAGCATCTGATTTATAAGCATTGCCCTTAAAGGAATTTTTAGAAACATCTTGTACACTATAGCGACTAAGAAGTTCATCAATAACCATAAAACCGATATTATGTCGAGTTGAAGCATATTCAGGACCAGGATTACCCAAACCAACAACAAGTTTCATCTGTTTGTTATCCTTAGAAAAATAAGAGGGAATAAGAGCGTAAAATACGCTCTTAAGGTTTAAAGCTAAAATTATTTAGCTTTAATGATACTTAGCACAGCAACACGCTCTGCGTCAATGAATTGTGTATTGGCAGGTGTTTCTACATCACGGATAAGAACTGAATCCCCAAGGTCAAGGTCAGCAACATTGATGTTGATGCTTGCAGGAACATCTTCAACCTTAGCTTTAACACCAAGACGTGGCTTTGCCACATATAAAAGACCCTTATTCTTAAGACCGATAGGGTCACCTTCTGTAACAACAGGAACCATATACTTAGTCACAACACCAGGTTGTGCTACCATAAGGTCTACATGTAGCAGGTCACCTGTAAGTGGGTGACTCTGGTATGCTTGTACTACAACGTTTAGCTCTTTATCACCTACTTTAACCGGGAATGCTACTGTATCTTTTCTTTTTACAGTACGAATATACTCATTTGATTTAAATGCAGCGTCAATATTCTCCAAGCCTTTTCCATAGATGTTAGCAACAAGATAACCATCTCGGCGAAGTGCTTTAGCGTCCTTCTTACCAATACTCTCTCTAATAATGCCTTCTAGCATGTTGTTTCCTTTAAAAAAATGTGGCGAATTATAGTGTAATTGTCTTTAAAAGAAACTTTCTGTAAATCAATGCCAGCAAGCGCATAATTTCACTGACCTTGCTCTGTCACGCAAAGGGTCAATACAAACTACCGTAAGGTAGATAAAGAACACTACTCTTTGATACCAAAGATTTCATCTTCTTCAAAGACACGCTCCTCTTTTTCCGGCGCTTCTTCACCCTCTGCAAGAGGAGCTTCTTTTGTCATTGTTGTAGCGAGACCTTCCATTCTTAACTTAAGATCGGATGCTGATGTCGCGTAAACAAAGGCCTCTTCTTTAGAGATCCTCTTAGCAAGATAAAGGTCCAAGATACCCTGATCAAAACTTTGTGAACCATATATCTCTTTTCCCTCTTCGATAGCATCTTTTATCTCGATATCACGGCCCTCCATGATAAGCTGCTCAACACGCGGCGTTCTGACCAAGACCTCTACTGCTGCGGTACGCTTACCGTCCAAGGTCGGGATCAGACGCTGAGACACGATACCTTGAAGCACGGAAGACATGGTCAAACGAACACGATTTTGTTCCTCTCCGGGGAACATGGAGATAATACGGTTAATCGTCTCTTTGGCATCAAGCGTGTGCAAGGTCGAAAAGACCAAGTGGCCTGTATCTGCCGCATGAAGTGCGATCTCAATAGTCTCTAAATCCCGCATCTCCCCTACCAGAATAATATCCGGATCTTGGCGAAGTGCCGCGCGCAGGGCAGAAGAGAAGTTATGCGTGTCTTGGCCGATGCTGCGCTGGTTCACGATACATTTTCTGTCCTTGTGCACGAACTCGATCGGATCCTCAATAGTAATGATATGTTTGCGCTTTTTCCAGTTTATCTCATTAATAATAGCCGCCAGTGTCGTTGACTTACCTGAACCTGTTACCCCTGTAACAAGAACAAGTCCACGCTCTACTTCGGTGAATTTTCGGACAACAGAAGGAAGATTAAGATCATCAATGGAAAGAATTTTTACAGGAATAACCCTGAAAACAGCGGAAACCCCATCCATTTGAAAAAAGATATTCACACGAAAACGTGTTTTTTCATCATAAGGGTACACTAAATCCAGCTCTTTGTTTTTAACAAACTCGTTAAAGCGCCCTCGTAGTAACTCTTTTGCGAAGGTCAGCGCATCTTCTTTGGAGAGGATCTCTCCTGAAAGCGGGATGATATCCCCGTTGATACGTGCTCTTACAACAGCATTGGACTTGATATGTAAATCCGATCCGCCTGCATCAATCATACGTTGAAGGTAGGCACGGATCTTTTTCAGGGTTTGAAATGTCAGCTGCTGTACATTTGGATTAGCTTGTGGGGTTCCTCTATTAACGGTAGGTTCTGCCATAATTACTCCAATTCTTGTAAGATTTGCGCAAAAGCTTCTTTAAACTGCTCTAAGCCGTCTACTTTTAATTCTGATAAGGCGGTGTCAAAGTCAATGCCAGCTTGTTTAACCTTTATCAGAAAAGTTTCTATCTCTTCTTCATTAAGAGGAAGCTTCTCACTCATATCCCCATTTTCAACAAAGGCAGAAATAGTCTCTACAGGAGCCGTATTGATGCACGCAGTTCCTATCAGTTCATCTACATAATATGAAGGAATATAATCATCCCCTTTGACACCCGTGCTTGCAAATAAGACGCGGCACTTCGGAACATTCATGGTCGAGACGATATTATATATCCGCGCAGCATTGTAAATACCCAGTTTACCAGGACTGAGTGAAGCATCTTTCATCCTAACATCCAAAAGTCTGTCTACCCGCGAAACAAAAACAGAGATAACCGTATACGCTTTTTTGTGTGCGCGTTCACTTCCTTTAAAAAAGGCTCTCGCACAAGAGATTGCATCAGAGAGTGAAAAGATCAGTGTCGCATTAACATGGATACCCATAGCACTCAACTCTTCCATCGCCTTAAATCCGGCCTGCGTAGCAGGAACTTTGATCATGACATTTTCTCTATCAATACTCTTATATAGACGTACACCCTCCGCAATCGTGCCCTCGCTGTCATCACAAAGGTTCGGATCGACTTCTATGCTCACAAAGCCATCATCATCCGCGTCGTACAGCGGTTTTAAAATATCTGCCGCTTTTTGAATATCTGTAATCGCTAAAGCTTCGTATTTATCTTTGGCAGAACCGCCCAAACCCTTTAACTGCTCCTTATATGCAGGCGAAGTTAAAATTGCATTTTTAAAAATAGCCGGATTGGAGGTGGCTCCGTTAATTATTTTCTTATTGATCAACTCTTTAAATTCACCCTCAAGATAGTCTCTTTCAATGAAGTCTGCCCAGAGTGAAAAGTTTAGTGATTTAATGTACATTATGTGCCTTAGGTATTGTTGTTTTCATTATATCTCCAAAATTATTAAATTATAGTTTAAAAGAAATAATCAAATGTAAATTTCACCGTATCCCAATTTTCTTCATACTTCTGTACATAATCATACGAGAGTGAAAAGGAGATATTTTGCGATGACCTGTAGTGTTGTGACAGTGAAAAAAGAAGCTGGTCATCTCCCGTGTCATAGATACGCTGTGTCGCCTCAAGGTTTGTCTTGAAGTCACGTCCTTCATAAACCACCACACCAGCAACACCGCCAAGACCTGCTGTTAGGTCCCTGTCGGTATAAAACAGTGCATCGGCTAAAAGATAGAAATACCCCAACTCGTTACCCCAGGTCAAGCCACCGGATATATTTCCGGTAAACTTGGTACTGTAACTAAGATACTTTCTATCCCATCCTGTATTTAAGCGCCAAGATATCGGCTTAAAGAACTTTGTTCTTGGAGCCAAAGATACGATGTTGATAAGCCCTGCCTTTTCAACATTAAAGTCATCCTCTCCATAAGAAAAAAGCAGATCAAAAAACTCTATCTGTGTGCCTCCTAAAAAGCCAAAGTCGCTGTCCGTGATATCATGGTTGGCTGGACGCACTCCCAAAAAAGCTATACCTTCGCCATCTCTTATCCCGGCTTCAGCTCGCATACGTAAAGCCCTATGTCCTTCCATAGGGTCGACAGGCTGTGAAATGTTGATACGTTCACCTTTTCCAAGACTCGAACGTGCCAGCAATATATCATGTAGACGTTTTCTGTAGAGCGTGGCATTGATATCCCCTGCCAAAAAGTCATACTCGATAAATTCTGAAGAGGCTTCCAAAATATAACGTTTTGTCTGTATATCTCTGTTCTCATCTTCAAGAAACTCTTGTGTACTGCATTGTGAGCGGGCAAGAGAAAAGACTTGGTCGATGTCTTCATCTTTGAGATAGTTTTCATAGGCCAGAAGCTTGGATCGTCGTGCAGGCCTATAATGACGTTTCGTGATTACACCTTCTTTAATAGCAACATGTATGGTTTCAGGAGGAATCACCTGATAGGTAAAAGGCTCACGTAAATGCACACTTGGTTTGGCAGCTTCAATCAGCCAGAGCATATTATAAGAGCAGTTCTCCGTAAAAAAATAATACCAGGAGTACGTATCGTGTATCTCCCAAATATGGCGCATCATCTGCTGCAACTCTTCAGGACTGAGATCAAGGTCATACTCCCACATATCTCTCTCTTCGCTGTCTCTATACTCTTTTATCTTCTCATAATAAGGTAGTAAAGAGTAGTTTCCGTAATATCCTCCCACCAGACCTTTGATGGCAAAGACCATGCCGTTTTCGCTTGAGGCGTCTGCATTAGCGGCGTAATTGATTGCGTAAGAGAGCATCTTGGATTGATACGAAGAGTCTATTCGAATAAAAGTATGTCCAAACATAGATGCAGGTGATTTGATATAGGCTGATGGGAAGACAAGACTGGCAGACTGAGGATCGACTTTTTGCATCAGCAGATTAAAGTCTTTGCATTCTACCTGAGGCAGACCCTGTAGATGTAATTCTTTAACTAACCACCACTTTCTGGCGGGAAACTTACAGGCCGTTGCATTATCATCCATTACTTTCTCATTGACCAATGCTCTAATAGTCGCTTCAAGTTCTGCTTGTGCATCCGTCTTTCCATCTGGCGAAAGAAAAAAAGCCTTATCATCTATCTCACTTTCATCTGAAGGCATATGCAACAGTATATGCCAATATCTGGATTCAGAAAGTTTTTTTTCTTTGGCCGCTTGAATATAATCATCAAGATCTGCATGGACGATACTTAGGAGTAGGTTTATAAATATAAGAAAGCGAATGATATTAATGCCTTAGGGGATAAAGTCAAAAGAGGGGCCAAACGGAATCTATCCGTTTAGCATTTAACTAGATTGTAGCGATATTGTCTAGAACATCTGCCATCTCAACATTTTGAGATGTATAAATACTGTTGTAGTTTGACTGAAGAGCCGATGCAAAAGCTTCTTTGTCTTCAACTGCAAGCAGTTCAGCCAGTGTGTCTACAGACTCACCATGACCCATTGCAATCTCTTTTGCAAGTTGATCCATGTTTGATGCAACAAACTCTTCTGCACGCTCATTCATAACAAACTTAGTCTTTTTACATCCGGAAGTACCTGAAGTAATACCAAAAGTCTGGTTACCTACAGTTCCATTTGTAGTTGCCTGAAGCGCAAGTAGAATTGCTGAACTATCATCTTTGATGATCATAGAACCTAGACCACAACCTGTTTGGCTGTTAACACCGGCAAATGCAGCTGAACTTAAGGCTGCCACTGCAGCAATACTTACAATTAACTTTTTCATATATCTCTCCATATAATTAAGATAGAGTCAGTTTAAAACGTTTAAACTTAAAATTAGCTAATTTATAATGCCATTTCATCATAATTATTAACTCCAATGACCCGGTGTAAATTCTTCAGACACTTTTAGGTGCAGATGCTTCATAAACGCTTCACGAGAGATCTCCCGTGCACCCAGAGATTTTAGATGCGGTGAGGGGATTTGACAATCTATCATATCAAAGCCCTCTGTCTTAAGTCTTTCAATCAAACTCGCAAAAGCGACTTTGGACGCATCGCTGACCTTAGCAAACATAGACTCGCCAAAAAACATCTTGCCTATGACAACGCCGTACAAGCCCCCGACCAGTTTGCCCTCCTGCCAAGCTTCTATACTGTGCGCATATCCCATATCATGAAGTACGCAGTATGCATCTACGACCTCGGGGATAATCCATGAACCATTTTGCCCATCTCTTGAAATAGTCCCACACTCTTGCATCACTTGTGTAAATACGGTGTCGTAACGTATCTCAAAATGTTTCATGCGTTTTTTAAGAGACTTACGTAGTTTGAACTCATCTAAAAAAAGCACAAGACGTGGATCGGGTGACCACCAAAGAATAGGATCATTTGAGTTATACCAGGGGAAGATACCGCTGCGGTAAGCCAGCAAAAGTCTGTTGGGACTAAGATCTCCTCCGTAGGCTAACAGCCCGTCCGCTGTTGCGGACTCAACGGGAGGAAAAGAGAGTTCATATCGAATATAGGGAATCTGTATCAATGAGCTTCTTCTGCTGCCTCTTTTAGTACGATTTCACCCTCTTCTACATCCACTTCGATTTCACCGTGTAGCTCATCAAAAAGAAGTTTATCCGTCAACGGGTTTTTGAGTTCATCTTGAATAAGTCTGTTTAAAGGACGTGCACCCATCGCTTTATCATAACCTTTTTCTGCAAAATAGGCTTTTGCTTTGGCAGTGAGAACAATAGAGATCTTTTTTGCCTTGAGCTGAAGGTTCAGTTCGCCAACAAACTTGTCAACAATACCTTCAACCACCTTAGGACTCAGAGCAGAAAACTCAACTACCGCGTCCAGACGGTTTCTAAACTCAGGGGTAAAGAAGTCTTTTAGGGCTTCGTTTCTTGATAAGGCCGAGTCAGAGTTAAATCCCATTACCGAACGTTCTGTTGCACCGACATTCGACGTCATGATCAGCACAACATTTTTAAACCCTGCCTTGTAACCGTTATTATCGGTAAGGCTTGCATGATCCATGACCTGAAGCAAGATATTGATCAGGTCAGGATGGGCTTTTTCGATCTCATCTAAAAGCAAGACCATATAAGGATGTTTTCTCGCAGCCTCTGTTAAAAGACCCCCTTGTTCATATCCCACATATCCCGGAGGCGCACCCACCAAGCGGCTTAATGCATGTTTCTCCATGTACTCACTCATGTCAAAACGTTCAAAGTGTACCCCAAGGACTTCGGCTAAGGACTTAGCCAGTTCTGTTTTACCGACACCCGTTGGACCTGAGAATAAAAATGAAGCGATAGGACGATCGGGTGGATTTAATCCCGCACGTGATCGCTTAACAGCCTGAGACACCAGCTCAACCGCCTCATCTTGTCCTATAACATTGGCTTTGAGGTCAAGATCTAAGGTTTTTAGTTTAGCCGTATCATCTTCCGTAATACGCGATGTCGGAACCCCTGTAATCTTTGAAATAATCTTTTCAACATCATGCGGTGACACAATGGAGCGTTTTTTCTTTTGTAGATGAAACGAGGCACCGGCCTCATCGATCAAGTCGATGGCGACATCGGGTAAAAACCTGTCTGTTATATATTTTTTAGAAAGCTCTACCGCCGTACGAAGAGACTTGTCCGTGAACTTCACTTTGTGATGTTCTTCGTATTTCGGCTTTAGACCCTTGAGGATCAAAAATGAGTCTTCATACGAAGGCTCTTCAATATCAATCTTGGCAAAACGTCTGGAGAGAGCCTTGTCTTTTTCAAAAATATTTCTGTACTCGGTATAAGTTGTTGCCCCCATACATTTCATCGCACCCGAGGCAAGAGCCGGCTTAAGTTGGTTCGAAGCGTCCATACTTCCGCCGTTTACAGCACCGGCACCGATAAGCGTGTGAATCTCATCTATAAACAAGATGGCATTAGGCTGAAGCTTGATCTCGTCCATCACGCCCTTCAAACGCTTTTCAAAATCTCCCCTGTATTTGGTGCCCGCAAGCATGGCACCCAGATCAAGAGCAAAAAGAGGTGAATCCTTAATAATATCAGGAACATCTTTTTTCATTATTCTCAAGGCGAGTCCTTCTGCAATCGCTGTCTTTCCCACGCCCGGTTCGCCTACAAAAAGAGGATTGTTTTTCTTCCGGCGGCAAAGGGTTTGAACTACACGTTCTATCTCATCTGAACGTCCGATCACCGGATCGATTTTTCCCTCTTTAGCCTGTGCCAGTAGATCAACCGTATATTTTCCCAAAAAGCTTTCATCTTGATTTTCATGAACATCATCATGAATATCTTCATGTGAGATCACCTCTAAGATATCGACTCTTTTGATCTCCTGCTGTTCCAAAAGAGCATAAGCATAGGAATGTTCTTCTTCAAACAGGGCTGCTAAAAGATCGCCAACCGATGCATTTTCTTTTTGTGCAGACTGAATATGACGGATCATCTGATCTATCATGCGAGACAGGGCTACCGTCTCAAAAGGTTCTTGCTCAACCTCTTCGGGAAGAGGTTCCATGTTTTGCATTAAAAATGTCGCTAAGGATTCACGCATAGCGTGGACATCTCCACCACACTCTTTTAATATTCGAACACCCTCGTCCGAACTTAAAAGAGCAAAGAAAACGTGTTCAATTGTTAAATATTCGTGATGTTGGTCTTTTGCATAGGTTAAAGCTTTTTGAAATACTGCATTCAATTCACTGCTAATCATATTTTTCTCCTATTCTTCTTCCATAATTGCTTTGAGCGGAAATCCCTGCTCTCTTGCAATCTTTGTTACCTGGGCTATTTTTGTTTCGGCTATCTCAAAAGGATAGACGCCGCACAAGCCACGCTGTTTTTGATGTACTTCTAACATAATTTTTTCAGACTCAGCATAAGACTTGTGAAAAATTGTCATCAAAATATCGATGACAAAGTCCATAGAAGAGTAATCGTCATTTAATAATAATACTTTATATAGTCGTGGCTCTTGAAGAGCCAATTCATCATCAAACTCTAATGATTTTTTAGTCGCCAAAATATATTTCCTTCATAATGTATGTATTATTGTCTTGTAATTTAACTTGTATTGGGTGTGTATTTGCTTAAATGTAGAAATTAATGGACTTCCTTCATGCCACCTTTCAGATAAAAGAGGTGCATAAATGGGTCCAATCAGTGCCAAACTGCCTTATTGTGCAGCTTGTAAAAAATCATTAATGATATCTTGAGGGTTTTCCAAACCGATAGAAATTCGGATCAAGCCCGGAGTGATTCCTAGAAAACTCTTTTGCTCCTCATCAAAGTCACTGTAAATCGTCGAGGCCATATGCAGGGCCAGAGTTCTGCTATCACCTATATTGGCAGTAATAGTAGGCAGTTTTGTCTTATCTAAAAAAGCAAAGGCCTTCTCTTTTGAACCCATGTCAATAGTCAACAGTGTCCCGCATCCAAGAGCGAACTCTTTTTTATAACGCGCATGATGAGGATGTGAAACCAGACAAGGGTGGTTAATATTCATACCTTCTTTGTCCAGAGCAACCGCAACCTTTTCAACACTGCTGAGTACTCTATCCATGCGAAGAGGAAGTGTCTCAAGTCCAAGCATTGTTAAATAAGATGAAAAAGCCGAAGCACTCATACCAAAATCCCGCATTGCACGTTTTTTTGCATTAGGGATAAGGGCCATTTTCCCCATCTTGTTGATGAACTTATGGATATCTTTGTAACGCTCGGTTTTAAATTTATCATCCCCTTCAACATCAATGGCACGAAAGACTGCTGCTCCACCAAGGACAGAGGCATTTCCCGAGATGATCTTCGTTGTTGAATAGACTGCTATGTCAGCACCCAGTTCAAGGGGCTTTACACTCATCGGCGTGATCGTATTATCCACGATCAGGACAACCCCGTACCTCTTGGCGATATCAGCAATAGCCCTGATATCAGGAAGGCGCATATTGGGGTTTCCTACCGACTCCAAGAAGATGATCTTTGTCTTTTGCGTGATGGCTGTTTCAATGGCTTCAAGCTCATCCACATCAAAAAATGTCGTTGATACGCCAAAACGAGAAAGCGTCTCATTAAAAAGAGCATAGGTCCCGCCAAAAAGGCCGCCTATACTGATGATCTCATCACCTGCTGACACGATAGACATAACCGCGAGCGTTGTTGCCGCCATACCCGAACTGGTGGATATCGCGCCAATGCCTCCGTCCATTGCTGCCAGGATGTTTTCGAGCTTTGCCGATGTCGGGTTTCCAACTCGGGAATAGAGGGGTTTTTTTATCGAACCGTCAAAAATACCTTCACCTGTTGCCGAGTCTCCATAACCAAATGAAGCCGACTGGGCAATAACCGGTGATACTGCGCCCTCTTTTGAACCTATTTCCTGGACAAAAAATGTTGCATATTCTTCAAAATTTTCCATAATTTTTCTTTCTTAAGGATATAATACTGAAATTATATCTTAAAGTGCCCGTTATGACTAAACGAATTTTCATCACCGCGACCAATACCGACATCGGTAAGACCTATGCCACCACCTTACTTCTAAGAGAGTTTGCGTCCATGGGCTACAAGGTCGGTGTTTTTAAACCTATTGAGACAGGCGTCTGTGACATCCCTTCTGATGGGAAAAGACTGTTTGATCTTGCCAAAGAACTCAATCCAGAGATGAAGTGTTTAGGTCTTGACACTATCGTGCCTTATCAGTATGCACTTCCGGCTGCGCCTTATGTCGCCAAGGGGGAAGAGAGTATCAGTCTTGCATACCTAAGCCAAAAACTTCAGCTCATTGAAGAACATTGTGATATTGTTTTGATTGAAGGCGCGGGCGGACTGATGGTTCCTGTTGAACAAGATCTTTTTATGGTGGATCTCATCTCCTACTTCAAGGCCTCAGTCTTACTTGTCTCACCCAGCCGTCTGGGTTCTATTAATGACACTCTTTTAAGTCAACATCTCTTGGACAGTAAAAAGATCCCTTACACCTGGGCGATCAACCTGTATGAAGACAAAGAGAGTTTTGACGAGGTTACCGCTCCTTTTTACAACAATAACTTTTTGACTTTGCAAAATGATATCAAAGTCATTTCAAATAAGCTATAATTACATAAATTATCAAAGGGTATCAATGCAGCATCTAATTAAGACCAGTGACTTTAGTCTTGAAGAGATTCAAGACCTGTTTAAAGATGCTGCACGATTTAAAAAAGGGCATGTCGTTCCCCTACTGCAAGACAAGATTATTATCACCCTCTTTTTTGAAAACTCTACGCGGACACGTTCATCTTTTGAGATAGCAGCAAAACGTCTGGGGGCACAAATGGTCCATCTTGATGTCGCCAAAAGCTCTACAAAAAAGGGGGAGACCCTGACCGATACAGCAGCAAACCTTGATGCAATGGGCCCCAATGCCATTATCGTCAGACACGCTAACTCCGGTGTTCCCAAGATCATTTCAGAGCACACTAATGCATCTATCATCAATGCGGGAGATGGTGCCCATGCCCATCCTACGCAGGCACTGCTTGACCTTTTTACCATGCAAGAGCATTTTGGAGAGCTTAAGGGTAAAAAAATTGCCATTGTCGGTGATATCAAGAGCTCTCGTGTCGCCAATAGCAATATCGAACTTCTTGGAAGGGTTGGTATGGAAGTCATTCTCGTCACGCCTCCACATTTCCTGCCACCGACCTCACTTCGTCATACACACAAGCTAGAGGAGGTCATTGACGAAGTAGATGCGATCATGAGTCTACGTACGCAGACTGAACGACATGAACATCCGACCTATGCCTCTTTAAAAGATTATGCAAGTGACTTTTGTGTCACGCAAGAGCTTGTCGGAGATAGAGATATCATCCTTTTACATCCGGGTCCGGTACATAGGAACATTGATATTGATGATGCTATGCTCGCCGATGAACGTTGTAAGGTCCTTCAACAGGTCGAAAACGGTGTCTTTGTACGGATGGCTGTGCTTAAAAAGTTGACTCTGGGCTGATGAAACGCCTTAGTCAACTTGCTTGCGATAAAACACCCTTTCTTTTTTATACCGACTTTGACGCGATGCAAACCCACCTCTATACCTTAGATGAACTCAAAGACGCTGATATAGAGTTTTCTTTTGAAAACAAGAACTATCAAGACCATTCTCACTCTTTGGTAAAATTTCCTCAGGACTTCCATACCTACAAAAAGGGTTTTGATACCATTATAGAAAAGATCAAATCCGGTGAGACCTATTTACTGAACTATACCTGTACAACACCTATACAGACACCCCTTTCACTCAAAGAGATCTACGCCTGTGCAAATGCTCCTTTTAGACTCCGTATTAAAGATGAGTTTGTCTGTTTCTCTCCTGAACGCTTTATCAAAATTCATAACAACACTATCTACACCTATCCTATGAAAGGCACTATTGATGCCTCTATCCCTAATGCCCAGGCAAAGATATTGGCCAATGCTAAAGAGATGGCGGAGCATATCATGGTTGTCGACCTACTGCGGAATGATCTCTCTATGGTTGCACAAGATGTCAGGGTGAGCCGTTTTCGCTATATAGATAAGATTCAAGCGGGCGAGAAAGAGCTGCTGCAAGTCAGCTCAGAGATACAGGGTACTCTTGAAGGTTCATGGCAAAACAGTCTGGGTGATATTTTAACCACCCTGCTCCCTGCAGGAAGTATAAGCGGTACGCCTAAAAAACGCACCCTTGAGATCATCAAAGATATAGAGTCCCATAAACGTCAGTACTTTACGGGAGTCTTTGGATACTTTGACGGAGAGAGCTTTGACTCAGCCGTGATGATACGCTTTATCGAAAACACACAAGATGGACTGGTCTATAAAAGCGGTGGGGGGATTACCCTTGAGAGTAATGTGCACTCAGAGTATCAAGAGATGCTTGATAAAATTTACCTTCCTTGAAGAAACTTCTTACATTATAATTCCTTCTCTTTCTCAACTTTATAATTTTTTTAAACATATATTAACTCTTTGCTCACTAAGATAGTACTATTAAATATCAAGTGGGTACATAATGACAACAGAACTTGCATTAGCTTCGGGTATTATTTTATTTTTAGTCCTGTTCATTCCCTCTGTCATCCACCTTACCCATAGACTTGGACATAAAAAAAGTGAAGGAAGGGCAAAAAACGAAGTATATGAGAGTGGTGTACGTTTTATCTTCAAAGATAGCTTTGAGCGTTTTTATGTGAAGTATTATCTCGTTGCTATCTTGTTTATCTTGTTTGATGTCGAGACGCTGTTTATGTTTCCCTGGGCCGTTAACCTAAGAGAACTTGGCTATTTCGGTCTTTTTGAGATGTTTACCTTTATGGGGCTGCTACTTGCGGGCCTCTTGTATGTGTACAAAAAAGGAGCTCTAAAATGGGAGTAGAACTTTTGGGGGACGCGGTGGTTACCACACGTCTGGATGAGGCGGTAAACTGGGCCAGAGAGTCTTCTTTATGGCCCTTTGTCTTTGGAACAGCGTGTTGTGCAATCGAGTTTATGTCAACGGCTGCAAGCAAACATGATATTTCCCGTTTTGGCGCAGAGGTCGTACGTTTTTCCCCCAGACAGGCCGACCTTTTGATCGTTGCAGGAACTATCTCTTACAAACAAGCCCCCATCTTAAAACAGATCTATGACCAGATGCCTGAGCCAAAATGGGTTATCTCTATGGGTGCATGTGCCTGTTCGGGTGGTTTTTATGATAACTATACTACGCTTCAGGGTATCGATGAGATCATTCCTGTGGATGTGTATGTAGCCGGATGTCCTCCCCGGCCTGAGTCTGTTTTGGACGCGCTTTTGATGATTCAACGTGAACTTCAAAAAGATTCTCTTCGCAAAGAGGTCAAAAAAGATTTTACAGGCAGACTTGATAATGCTTAAAGACGTTCAAAAGGCCTATCCCACAGCAGCATTTATTGAAAAGTCCAATACCCTTATCTTGGATGAAAAAGATATATTTGATGCCATACAACTCGTTTATGAGAAGGGAGGCGAGCTTCTTTTAGATATCACCGTTATCGATTACCTTGATTACGTTCTTCCTCAGCCAACACGTTTTGCTCTTGTCTACATCATCCGCCATATTAACTTCAAAGAGTCTATTATCTTGAAAAGCTTCTTAAATGAGCCAAAATGTTCAAGTATCAGCTCTATCTACAAGGCTGCAAACTGGTTAGAGAGAGAGTGTTATGATCAGTATGGCATCATCTTTGAAAACCATCCCGATCTCACAAGGATCTTAAACCATTGGCAGTTTGAGGGACATCCTCTTAGAAAAGACTACCCTATAACCAAAGGCCAGCTCTGTACAGATTCTGTTGATCTGATGGGTGCCATGAATGAGCGGCTTTTAGAAAAAGGCATCGTCACTCAAGATGAAGAGGGGAATTATTCTGAACCGAATATGGACCTGATGTTTATTAATGTCGGTCCTTCTCATCCCGCCACTCATGGTACTATCCGAAATTTTTGTGCCATGGACGGAGAGACATTGATTGCCAATGTCAGCGAGATCGGTTATCTGCACAGAGGCTTTGAAAAAAGTTGCGAAAACCATACCTATAACCAGATCATCCCCTACACCGACAGACTTGATTACTGCTCTGCTACAACCAACAATGTAGCCTTTGCCAAAACGGTAGAAGAGATTTTGGAAGTACAACTTCCCGAGCGTGCCATAAGCGTTCGGGTCTTAGTCATGGAGCTCTCTCGCATTATCAACCATCTTGTCTGTCTGGCCGCTCAACTTGTTGATATGGGTGCACTGACCAACTACTGGTATCTTTATAATCCCAGAGAGTCTGCCTACGCCTTTTTCTCAAAACTCACCGGAGCGCGTCTGACCAATTCCTATATGCGTATTGGCGGCATGTCTTATGATCTTTATGAGGGGTATGAGGAGGACTTAAAACAGATCATGAAAGAGATCGAAGAGGGAGTGGGAACAGCATTGAGTCTTGTTGAACATAACCGAATCTTCCAAGACAGAACCCAAAACATCTGTTCGGTCTCCGCCAAAGATGCTATAAACAGAGGTCTCTCGGGACCAAACCTAAGGGCTTCCGGTGTTAATTATGACATGCGTACAGCTAAGCCCTATTATCATTATGACCAGCTTGACTTCGATGTTGTTTTGGGGTCTGTCGGGGATATCTATGATAGGGTCATGGTGCGTTTTGAGGAGATAAAACAAAGCCTACGTATCATGAAACAAATTCTAGGGAACATCCCCGACGGGCCCATCTGTGTTGACAATCCCTCTATTATCCTACCCGAGAAAAAAGATGTTTACGGGAGTATTGAAGGAGCAATGAACCAGTTCAAACTGATTTATGAAGGGGTAAAGGTCCCTGCAGGTGAATATTACAGTTCCATCGAAGCGACCAATGGAGAACTTGGTTTTTATATTGTCTCAAACGGAACAGGCTATCCCCATAAGGTCAAGGTTCGCGCACCCAGCTTTTTGGCCATGAGTGCCTATACCTCCATGGTGGAAGGCACTATGCTCGCTGACGCGATACTCAACCTTGGAAGTATCAATATCATTGCCGGGGAGATGGATCGATGAGTTTTGTTTTCAATGAAGTTCATGAGACCCAGTTTCAAGACCTTCTTCCACGTTACCCTCATCCAAAAGCACTTGTTCTGCCTTGTTTATGGATGGTTCAGTACCAGGAGGGGTACATCTCATCAGATGCCATAATGTATATAGCCAACAGACTTGATATCCCTCAAGCCCACCTGTATAGTGTGGCTACTTTTTATACGATGTTTAATCTTGAACCCATTGCCAAGTATCATATACAAGTCTGCAAAACGCTCTCCTGCGAGCTTTGTGGCAAGGCTGATATCATCTCCTGTATTGAAGACGAGCTGGGTATCAAGGTCAATGAAAGCAATGAGCTCTTTAAACTGACTGAGGTTGAATGCCTGGGTGCCTGCGGCAGTGCACCGATGCTGGCGATGAATGAAGAGTATCATGAAAACCTCACTCCTGAAAAGACAAGAGTTCTCTTGCAAAGGCTCTCACAATGATCACAAAACTTGTCAGTAAAAACTTTGAGATCGAAAACTCCCATACCTTGAAAGTTGCCAAAAAAAACGGCGCCTACAAAAGTATAGACGAGGCCTTTAAAAAACCTGCTTATGTCATAGAGACCGAGATCGAAAACAGCGGTCTTCGCGGAAAAGGCGGAGGCGGTGCTCCTGCCGGTGCAAAATGGTGCCTAGTCTCAAGAGCCCAAGAGATGGACAGCCTCGCTGCAGCTTCTTACTTAGTCGTCAATGCAGATGAAAGCGAACCCGGGACCTTTAAGGATAGACAGATCCTGGAGTTTGATCCGCACCTTTTACTCGAAGGCATGATATTGACCTGCTACGCTATTGGTGCACACGAAGCCTATATCTATATCCGTGGAGAATACAAGTTTTTTGCCGAACGTCTCAACGAAGCGATATCAGAGGCTTATCAAGACGGAATATTGGGTGACACGGTCAAGGGCTTTGACTACAGAGTCGATATCACCGTGCATAGAGGTGCGGGCGCTTACATCTGCGGGGAGAAGTCAGCCTTGATAGAATCGCTTGAGGGAAACCGCGGTCATCCGCGTCTTAAACCGCACAGGCCCTCTCCTGAGTATTATTTTAACAAACCCACGCTCGTCAATAATGTCGAAACTATAGCTACAGTACCCTTCATCGTTAACAACGGCGCAGATGCCTACCGAGCTTATGGCACTGAAAAAAGCCCGGGAACCCTGCTCTTTGGTCTAAGTGGCCATATCAATAATCCCGGTATTTATGAGATGGCCTTTGGAGAGTCTATGCAGACTTTTATCGATACCATCGGCGGTGGTGTCAAAGGCGGGAAAAAGCTCAAGGCCGTTATCCCCGGTGGAGCATCTACTCCTGTCTTGAGTGCCGAAGAGGTCAAAGTCGCACGACTTGATTATGAATCGATGCAATCTCTTGGTTCGGCTCTTGGTACAGGCGGAATGATCATCATGGACGAAGACACCTGTATGGTCACCGCGCTTAAAAATCTGCTCTCTTTTTATCATCATGAATCATGTGGTCAGTGTACGCCATGTAGGGAAGGTACGGCCTGGGTAGACGGTATCATCGCAAATATACTCCATAAAAAAGCAGATAAGGGGGATATAGAACTCTTGAGTGATATCGCAAAAACCATGAACGGAAAGACCATCTGTGTTTTTGCCCCTGCGGTTGCTATGGTGATAGACGGATTTATCTTGCGCTTTAGAGAAGAGTTTGAAGCCTACATAGAAAAAAGTATGGGAGAAGCGCATGTCTGAGATGGTCAACCTGATCGTGGATGGAGAAAAGATTCAAGCTACACAAGGCGATCTGCTTCTTCCTGTCTTACTAAAACATGGTATCTCGGTTCCTCACTTTTGTTATCATGAGGCCCTTGGTCCTGACGGTAACTGCCGTATGTGTATGGTTGCCATCGAAGGACAAAAACGTCCTCAAATCGCTTGTGACACTCCTATTAAAAAAGACATGGTGGTAAACACGAAAAACGAGAACATCAATGATATCAAACGTAAGATATTAGAGCTCGAACTTCTATCTCACCCTGTAGACTGTCCCATCTGTGATCAAGCAGGTGAATGCTCTCTTCAGGACTATTATATGGCCTTCGGACTCAATGAGTCCCGCCGCCCAAAAGAAGAAAAAAAGCTTAAAAACAAAAAGCTTGATATCGGCCGCAACATCATCCTCGATCAAGAGCGATGTGTCCTATGCGCGCGCTGCACCCGCTTTACCCAAGAGGTCACCCATACCAATGAACTGGCCATTATCGGACGAGGAAACGATGCCCGGGTTTCAACTATGCCCGGGCATAAGATGCATAGCCCTTATGCCATGAACATCATAGACCTTTGTCCCGTAGGAGCACTTACCTCCAAGGACTTTCGCTTTCGCCAAAGGGTCTGGTTTATGCATTCGAGCAAAAGTATCTGTCACGGATGTGCCAAGGGGTGCAATATCTACCTCGATCACAACCAGGAAAAGTACAAAAGTGATACTATATACCGCTTTCGTCCACGTATTAACAAGAAGGTAAACGGACATTTCATCTGTGATGCGGGCCGACTCTCGTATAAAGAAGAGAACCTTGAACGCCTGGAGGCGTTTTTCCACCATAACCGACCCGTTTCACAAGAGAGTGCTCTCTCTTATCTGCTTCGCTATCTTCATGATGAAAAACCTCTGTTGATTGTCTCGCCTTCACTTAGTCTGGAAGAGCTCCGTGTCCTTCAGGACTTGGCCAAGCACTTTGATCTTGAGATGAACGCTTATCATAAGGCATACATGGATGAAGACTTTGGAGACGATTGGCTGTGCTCCAAGGATAGAGCGTCTAATCTTGCCGGTGTTCATAAGCTGGGTATATCAACCTCAAAAGATGAGCTTGTTCACGCTGCGAAAAAGACGAACGTCATTATCAATGTCAATCATAAGGCTTTGATACAAAGGACTCCCGAAACAGAAGCTCTCTTAGTACATAAAAAAGAGATCCATTTTCTCTCCCACCTGTTTGAGAACTGTAAACATAAAGAACTTCTTATCCCCATAAGTTCGTATAGTGAGCATGAGGGAAGCGTGATCAACGAAGATGGTATATTACAGAGATTTGAAGCAGGTTTGTGTAATGAAAAGCCGAGTCTTCTTGAACTTATACATACAATTATTGCCACGCCCTCTACCGCAAAAGAGGTATGGGAAGAAGATCTTGAAAATATCTTTGGTATCCGTTATGAAGACATACCCGAAGAAGGACAGCAACTGTAATGCATATCTTTATGATTATCTTTCCCATACTCTTAACGGTCCTGTTTACCCTTGCGCTTATTCCACTGCTTGTGTGGATGGAAAGACGCGTGGCCGCACTGATACAAGACAGGCTTGGACCCAACCGATGTAATATTAAAGGCGTCCGCCTGGGAGGTATGATTCAACCCTTTGCTGATATGCTGAAACTTCTGTTTAAAGAGGAATTTTACCCTAAACATGTCAAACACAAGATCTACTATATCTTAGCTCCGGGCATTGTCTTTGCCTCTTCTTTTTTAAGCTTTATGGTCATTCCCTACGCCGATGACATCACCTTAGACAACTATACCTATCAGATTCAGGCTCTTCCTATTGAGCTTGGTGTCTTGTGGATCTTTGCTTTTGCGGGTCTTGGCGTCTACGGGATCATCATTGCAGGATGGTCAAGCCATAACAAGTACTCTATCTTAGGTTCACTTAGGGCCTCTTCCCAGGTCATCTCCTATGAGATTGCCATGGGTCTGTCCATTGTCTCGATGCTTATCACCTACGGTTCGATCTCTCTCAATGATATGGTCCATTTTCAAAGTGAACTTATCTTTGGTTTTATTCCGGCATGGGGAATAGTTTTGCAGCCTTTAGCCGGTCTTATCTTTATCGTCACCGCCTTTGCCGAAACGAACCGCGCCCCTTTCGATGCGGCTGAGGGAGAGAGTGAGATCGTTGCAGGTTATCATACAGAATATTCAGCCATGAAGTTTGCCCTGTTTTTTATGGGTGAGTATATTGCGATGACCGCCGCCAGTGCACTGATCGTAACACTCTTCTTTGGCGGCTATCAGATCCCCTGGCTTAATACCCAAAGCATGCATGAACATATAAACCTCATCATCATGGCACTGATGGCTCTTCTTCCCCTTGTAAGTCTGGGCTTTGTCTCATGGATGAGACGTAACAACAGCTGTGATATATCCAGGCGAAGAGAGACCTATTTCGCGACCATACTTATCACTATTTTTGTCCTTGCCTTAGAAAGTTTTTTCCTCTACCTTCTTATATCGGGGCTGAATGGACAGCAAAGCTCTGTGTTTATTATGATCTTGCAGATAGGTAGTTTTGCCCTTAAGGTGATGATGATGAACTTCGTCTTTGTCTGGGTTCGCTGGACTTTTCCACGTTTCAGGTATGATCAGACACAACATCTGGGCTGGAGAATCCTTCTTCCTCTGTCTCTGTTTAATATCTTTGTAACGGCTACCTTTGTCGTTGTATCGGGAGTTTAATATGGGTGTAAAAGTTGTAAAACGTCATGGCGACTCTTTTAAGGACAAGACCTACCTTTGGGCTGTCTTTTCAGGAATGCGAGTAACCCTAAAAAAGTTCACTGCCAACCTGTCTGACACCACCTGTATACCGACCTGCGAGTACCCTGAGGCCCAGCCTGAAGATATTACCAACAGATACCGGGGGATGCATAGGCTAACGCACCGAGATGATGACAGCGTGCGCTGTGTCGCCTGTTTTATGTGTGCGACGGCCTGCCCAGCCGAGTGTATCTTTATAGAAGCAGAAGAACGTCTCGACGGGGTCGATGAGAAACAGCCAAGCCGTTTCGATATTGATCTTTTAGAGTGTATCTTTTGCGGATACTGTGTTGAGGCCTGTCCCTGCGATGCAATTCGTATGGATACGGGTATCTTTTCCATCGTCGCCAAGGAGAGAGAAGACTTCATTCTCAACAAAGAGCAGCTCTTGAAAAACAGGGGTGCATTTGGACAGGAGAACTCTCTTGCTTAGTACGGTTATATTTTATATTTTGGCACTAAGTGCTTTAGGCAGCGCCTTTGCAATGATATATTTTCGTCAGCCCATCAACTCTGCACTGAGTTTTATCATTACCCTCTTAAGCATCGCCGGTCTCTTTGCGCTCTTGGGTGGAAGTTTTCTCTTTTTAGTGCAGATCATCATCTATGCCGGCGCGGTGGTCACACTGATATTGTTTATCATCATGTTTTTGAATATCAAGGATGAAAACCTTCCTCACGAACCCTACAAAGGAAAATGGATACTCTTTATGTCATTACTGATTTCTCCTTTTGCCGCCTTCTTGATATCAAGTATAAACACGATAAAGTTCAGCCCCTTGCATCTGGGAAACTTTGGTTCTATCAAGGAGGTAGGAATGGAACTCTTTCAACACTGGGTCCTCCCCTTCGAGATGGTCTCTATTCTTCTGCTTATCGCCCTAATCGGGGTTGTCGTACTTGCCAAAAAGGAAAAGAGTCATGATTGATGTGAGCCATTTTTTCATTCTTGCCGTACTTCTTTTTTCAATCGGCATGGTCGGCGTTATCAGCCGAAGAAACATCTTCGTGATGTATATGTCTATTGAGCTTATGCTTAATGCCGTCAATCTCATACTTGTGGCACTTTCACATCATCATGAAAACCTTAATGCACAGGTGATGGCTATTATGATCATTGCCATAGCTGCAGCTGAAGCTTCTATATTTTTAGCCCTTTTTGTGATGCTCTTTAAAAATGCCCGCAGTCTCGATGCCAACTTTTTTGAGCTGCTCAAACAGGAAAAACATCATGATTGAAACTTCATTGCTCGGCTGGATTATCGGCTCTGTGTTTTTTTCTTCTGTCGCTATCCTCTCTATTAATCTGTATGAAAAACATGATGTAAATATTGCCAAAAACATCTATACTATTCTGGGTCTTGGCGGTCCTTTTCTCAGTCTCGTGTTTTCCCTTACTCTTCTCTATGCTTTTGTAGAGACCGGCACAAAAGTGCACTATACCGCCTTTATCTGGCTAGACATTGAAGGCTTTTTCATTCCAGCTTCTTTGCTGCTTGACACCTTGTCCGCAGCTATGCTTGCCTTTGTAAGTTTTGTCGGCTTTATCATTCATATCTATGCCCACGCCTATATGAAAGATGACCCTTCTTATGCCCGTTTTTTCTCCTGGTTCAACCTGTTTATGACATCTATGTTCTTGCTTATCCTGGCGGATAATCCTTTTATGCTTTTTATCGGATGGGAGGGTGTCGGCCTCAGCTCTTACCTGCTCATCAGTTTTTACTTTCACAGCGAAGAAAATGTTGAAGCGGGGAACAAGGCCTTTATTCTAAATCGCATCGGGGACTTTGGCTTTATCTCAGGTCTGGCCCTTCTTTTTATCTATATAGGAGATACCGACTTGGACTTTGCCTCCTTGGAAGCACATATCCATCTGATTCCCCACGCTACGCTTAAGCTTATTGCCTTCTTGCTTTTTGTAGGAGCCATGGGTAAATCAGCCCAGATCCCCCTGTATATATGGCTACCTGACGCGATGGCCGGACCCACTCCCGTTTCTGCCCTTATCCATGCAGCTACTATGGTAACAGCAGGTGTCTATATGGTGGCGCGGTTTCATTTTTTATATGCCATGACCGAAGAGATAGGCCTCTTTATCGCTTATGTCGGGGCGTTCTCAGCCCTTTTAGCCGCGCTGATTGCCATGCGCCAAGATGATATCAAAAAGATACTTGCGTACTCCACCATGTCCCAACTGGGATATATGTTTATGGCGGTTGGCTTGGGAGCCTACTCTTATGGTATCTTTCATGTCTTTACCCACGCCTTTTTTAAGGCACTTTTATTTATGGGAGCAGGTGCAATTATCTTGGCCCTGCATCATGAACAAAACATCAAAAATATGGGGGCGCTTAAATCCAAAATGCCTTTTGTCTTTGTCATGATGCTCATAGCAACACTTGCTATATCGGGTATTCCGCCATTTAGCGGTTTCTTTTCCAAAGATGCTATCTTAAACCATCTCTTTTCCAGCGGAAACTACCTTATCTTTTCCATGGCACTATTAACGGCAGGACTGACAAGCTATTATATGTTTAGATTACTCATTCTCGTGTTTATCACACCTTCAACGCATGAGTATGAACTTTTAGAAGAGAGCAGGCTCATCAAACTCACTCTTTTTGTTTTGAGTATAGGCGCAATCTTTGCCGGTTTTATTAATGTTCCTGCCTTTTTTGGCGGTGATGAGCATTATTCCCTATGGTTAAACCTTCCTGATATACGTTACTCTCTCTCCCACTCCCATGAGCTCATCCTCTTGGGCTTAAACATCTTTATTGCTTTAGTGGGTATATTCTTTGCCTTCTCTCACTACAAAAACCGTTCTAAAGAACCCTCTCTTGGACGCTTGGAAGTCTTGATTACAAACAAGTTTTATATAGATGAGATCTTGTATGCCCTTGCTGTAAGACCTCTGGCTTGGATAAGTCTCTTTATTACCAGAACTCTTGATGAAAAGATCATTGACGGCTTTATTCATACCGTGAGTTCATCGTATCAAAGGTTATCTTATTACAGCGATTATGTTCAAAATGGAAATGTCCGTTATTATGCCCTGTATATGAGTGTAGGTATTGTCTGTATCTTTGTTTATCTCTTTGTGGGAGGATACTAGAATGGAGAACATTCTCTCTTTGTTGATCTTTATTCCCATCTTATCCGCCGTATTTTTATACCTTCTGCCTGTGAATGTGAAGATTATCAGGTATGCGAGCTTTGGTGTCACTCTTTTAACCGCAGCTCTGAGTCTTTGGATGTACGTCCATTTTGATGCCCACGATCAGATGCAGTTTGTAGAACAGTATACATGGATCAAGGCCTATGGGATCTCATATCATATCGGGATTGACGGGATCTCTCTTATCATTGTGATGATGACAAACTTCATCATCCCACTATTGTACCTCTCCTTTTGGCATCTTGAGAGAAAAGGGTATTGGCTAAATCTTCTTATCGTACATGGAGGACTCACTGGTGCGGCCCTTTCGCTTGACCTTATCTTGTTTTATCTTTTTTGGGAGACGATGCTGCTTCCTGTTTTCTTTCTGATCGGTCTATTTGGGCGTGAAAATAAAAACTTTATGAGTATGAAGTTTACTCTTTACACAATATTTGGCTCGCTTCTCATGCTGACATCCATACTCTATCTTGGATACTCTTCTTATGAGCACTCCCAGGTCTGGAGTTTTTCTATATTTGACCTACAGACCCTACAGCTTGACCGGATGACAACTTTTCTTCTCTTTGCTGCCTTTATCTTTGCCTTTTCTGTCAAGATTCCTCTTTTTCCTTTTCATACCTGGTTGCCTCAGACTTACGCTGCCGCGCCTATCGGTGCTATTGTTATTATGTCCGCTCTGATGGCAAAACTCGGGGTTTATGCCATTTGGCGCTTTGTTTTCACCCTCTTTGAAGATCTCTCTCTTGAGTTGTCGGAGTTTTTTGTAAGCCTGGGGCTTTTTGGGATGATTTACTTTGGGATTGCCGCTATTAAACAGGTAGAACTTAAAAGACTTTTTGCCTACTCGTCGGCCTCTCACCTCTCTTTAGTCGTAATGGGTATCTTCGCCTTTAACTATTATGCTCATCTGGGCGCTTTTTATATGATTGCCTCCCACGCGCTTAGTTCAGCAGCCCTGTTTATGATGATTGGAATGATATACAAACGTACACAAAACCTTCATATAGATGCTCTTGGCGGCATTGTTCATCAGGCTCCTGTTTTTTCCGCCTTCTTTGCTTTTTTTGCACTCAGCATTGTCGGAATTCCTCTGACGGGGGGGTTTGTCTCTGAACTTTTACTTATCATCGGTGCCTTTGAATACAACATCATCTTTGGTTTTCTTGCAGCAACCACTGTCCTTGTTGCCATACTCTTTATCTTTAACCTTATGCAAAAAACCTTGTATGGACCAAAAAGATTAAACGAGTTTTCCGAGCTGCGACTGTATGAACTTCTCTCGCTTATTCCTCTTGCCCTGCTTGTCCTGACAATGGGGGTTTTTCCTTCGTATTTTATCAATAAGATAAAACCTACCGCGAAAAAATATACCCCGCAGGAGGTGAATCATGTTAAGTAATGATATCATCACCTCTGTGCTTATCATTGGTCTTGGCGCCGTTATTATGATGTTGGTTGCTGCCTTTAGCCGTCTTAGCAATTTTATCCTTAGTTTTATTACCATGGGAATTATTCTGTTGGCCCTCATCTTTCAGCTCCCCTATCTCGATCAGGTCTTTGCCATTGATATTCAGGCTGACCTCTTTAACCATATGCTCCGTTTTGACAGCTTTGCCTCCTTGTTCAACATCCTCTTTCTTGTGGGTGCTTTTTTGATGATATCAACCGGGCGTGCCTTTATGCAGGCAACAAGGTTTTTCATTCCCGAGACCTTTTCTCTGGTTTTGTTTGCCCTGTTCTCTATGATGCTTCTGTCTATGGCAAACGAGCTTTTGACAGCTTTTATCGCCTTGGAGTCTGCCTCTGTCAGCGTGTATATTCTAGTAGGACTTAATCGCTACAATATCAGAGCCTCCGAAGCCTTGTTCAAATATCTCCTTCTGGGTTCATTTTCAGGTGCCTTTTTTCTTCTGGGCGTGGCTTTTGTCTATGCTCAAGTCGGTTCAACCCATCTAGGCGATATCAAGAACTATATCGAGATGCATGAACACTATGAGCTGATTACGCTTGGTGGGATCTTGATGATGATCACCATTATGTTCAAGATATCCGCCGTACCTTTTCAGGCCTGGACCTTAGACGTGTATGACGGAGCTTCTTTACCGATTACCGCCTTTATGGCGGGAACATTCAAGATCGCGATCTTCTCTATTGCCCTTCGTATCTTCTTGGTAGATTATCACAGCATAAGCCATCTTTTTGAACCCCTGCTTATCTTTACCGCTGTCATTACTGTCATCGGAGGCTCTCTTCTTACTCTGGCACAACAAAATATCAAACGTATGTTGGCGGCTTCTTCCATCGTGCACAGTGGCTATCTCTTAATTGCCCTTGCCTCAAGCGGTACAATAGGTACCTCTGCGGCACCCGCTATTATCTTTTATCTTGTTGCTTACTTTTTATCTGCTGTCGGTGCCTTTGGAATGCTATCTTATCTCCGACAGTGGGACACGGAACGTACGACATATGATGACTTTAAGGGTTTTGCCCATCATCATCCTCTACTCGCGGCTATGATGTCTGTCTTTATGCTCTCTTTTGCCGGTTTTCCTTCTACCATCGGGTTCTTGGGAAAATTTTATATCTTCACCTCAGCGATTGAATCAGGCTTGACATGGTTGGCACTGATCGGTATTTTTGCAGCCTTTGTCTCTATCTATTATTATTTTAAAGTTATTGCCATGATGTACTTTTATCCCCAGGAGAGAACATACAAGCTGGCCTTTAGTTTTACACCCGTAGTCATCGGGATTGTAGCACTTGCTGTGTTGTGGGGAGGAATAGGAACCGGTCTCGTATCTTTCTTGCCCGGAGCAAATATCATTATTGAAACAGCCCAGTCTTCTATTGCCTCACTCTATATGTAAAAGCCATCCGCAAGAATCTATCAGCTAAGCGCTATGGGCTTGAATCAGATTTAACTTATATCATTTATATTAATACTGTTTTAACATTTTATATATTAGTCTTATAAGAAGAAGTCTATTGCAAGAGGTGAGGTTATGCACGATAAAAACACTCCGGAAGAGAGCTATCAAGAGATTGAAAAGCTCCAGGAAGAGCTTAGCAGATTAAAAGAAGATATAGACCACTCCTATTACAGAGTTCCCAAGGAGGAGTTTGAACATATCACGGTCAATAAGATCGCCTCTGAAGTGATAGACCAGGTTAATAAAAAGATAAATTATATACGAAACTGGATGGCAATCTTAGTCTTGATCTTATCCTTCTTTGGAATAAGCCAATGGATCAGCCTGACAAAAGAGATTCAAAAAGACGTCAATGAGAAGGCCTCCGTTATTGCTAAACAAGAGATCGAACGTCAGCTTAAAACGATCATAGACGATATCAAGTTCGCACAAAAAAATGCAATAGAAACTGAGTTCAACACACTCAGAAGCGATATTAAAAACAAATCCATAAGCTATGCAAAGGCACTCGAAAAATCCAACATTTTGCTTCCAAAGATACTGGGCTTAAATGACAAACGATTAACAAACGATTTCTTTGATGAACATTTTCGCCTGACCTTCAACACCTATGCCTACGAAAAGATGGATGAGTTACGCATAAAATATGAAAATGACTTTGACTTCAAAGAGTCGACATGGGCAAATATCGCTATTGCCGATATGTTTTTATATGAAGAGTCCCACTCTCCAATCTATAAAGAGAGGGCCACCAGTGCCTCTCACCAAGCTTTGCAGCGGGCACCAACGTATGGAATACCCCATAGCGTGATGTTGATCATACATATGATTGATTTGGAGCGAGAAAAAGCACAGGAGAAAAGAATACGCGAGAAAGAGGAAGCCCAAAAATTGATCAACATCGTCATTTCCGGCTCCCGTTCAGTCACCGCATATGAAGCATATAATTATCTTTATAAACTAAAAAAAGATAAAAGTGTCGGAAAACATATCAATATGCTGTTTGACAATTTTCCTGACTCCATGGAAAAGATGCGTTTAAAATATGAAGAGTATCTCGCGCTTAAAAAGTAAACACCTACTGCAAATTCTGTTTCTCATAAAATGCAACCGCATTGGGTGAGGCGAAGATAAAACTTTCAATCGCTCTTCGCGTAGGTAAAAGTACCAGTCGCTTGGGTGATATAGCCCGTGACAGACCCACATAGAACTGTGAAGGAGCAAAGATCTCGTTCAGGTCGATCACAAGATCCAAAAGACTCATACCCTGAGACTTATGGATGGTAATGGCGTAGGCAAGAGTAAGCGGGTATTGAAACAGGTCAAAACGGCTGACTTCGATCTCTTGTTTTTTTCCCTCTATGGTCTGTTCTTTCCACTGTTTTTTGGAGTACCTCTCTTTTTCAACCCGAACCAACTTACCGTTATCCTTGAGCACATGAATAAAGTTTTCTTCTTCGTTGATGCGAACAACCATTCCCTTTTCTCCGTTAAAGTAGTTCCATGAGTTTCGCATAAAAAGTACAGGTGCACCTACCTTTAACTCCAGCGATCTTGGCAAACGGGAGTCGTTCATAAACCGATCAACTTCATTATCCTTGACACTCTTTTCATACGTTTGCACAAGGGTCTCAAAACCATACAGTTCACCCTCCAGTTCATGAAGCTCTTTGGCATTATGTCTGTCAACAGAGGCATTTTTTCCAAAAAGCAAGGTGTGGTTTTGCATGTCTGAAGGCATTGGTGCTATCAATGAATGGATGTACTCCACTACCTCAGCATCTTTGACGCCATGGCGTATCTTCTCCAGCATATGAATAAACTCTTCATCACTGCTTCGCTTGACTTCGGATAGATTAAAAGTCACAAAATCAAAACGCTGCCATGACTCGGATTCAAAAGCAAAACCATAGACCCTTAAAACAGGAATATCAGGATTTTGGTAGGCAAAAGTATTTTTATCACTCTCTTTGATGACAGGAGGAAGCTGTAAGAAGTCACCGCTTACTACTAACTGAGCCTTGGACTCTGCTTGCAACAGACGAAGACGAATCATATCCATGACGCCGGAGCTCACCATGGATATCTCATCTATAATGATCACATCGATCTGCTTAAGCAGCTTGGATAGCTTCTTGTCAATGTTTATCTTTCCCGACCTCTCTAAGTCAAAAGAGTGTGAACAGATCCCGAGATTGAAGAAACTGTGAAGTGTCTGTCCTGTGATCAACGCAGCTGCCATACCCGTTGAAGCAAGTTTGGCTACTTTTCTTCCTTCTATCTCATACTGTGCGATTAGACTGCGTAATAAGAAGCTTTTACCTACACCTGCACCACCGGTAACAAAGACATTCTTTCCCTCATCGATCAGATGCTTTAACTCGTTAATATATTCCACGTTTCTCTTTACAACCCTATTTGCTATTTCATTAAGTAGGAAAACTTTTTAACCCAGACATTAAAACTCTCCAAGTGTTCTATAGAGAGACCTGTACGTCGAAGGTCTTGTACGATCATCACAGAAAACTCACTTTGCAGTCCAAGTACATATTTCAAGACATTGTCGATATTTTCTTCATTGCGATATTTAAGTAAAAAAGAGACAAGTACCGAACTCAGTGCATGTAAGACATCGGCTTCATCTGAATATTCTCCCTCACCTGTCGATAAGATCGATTCGATATCAGGAAGTTTGTAAACGACCTCTGCAAATGACAAGAATGAACCTGTCCTCTCTTTTCCGATAGCACCGCTTAACACATCAAAAAGCAGCTTTTCATCCATGCCTGAACGTAAAATCTTACTGACAGACTCCCACGAACGTGGTGTAGCAAAAGCATTTTCATAAGGAGTAGCGTCCAAGAGCTCTTCTTGCTTATAACTAATATAGGCAATTACACGTTCATCTATTCCTGATTGAAAAGCCCAGGTTTTCCAATCATTCACATCTGCTTCCATTTGTAAATGGACAAAACGGTTGGCAACATAAAGCGGTATCTTATACAGTTCATCCTTATCCATCTGCCGTGTACCTGAAGAAATGATCATCCAGCCATCGGGAAGTCTGTGTTTTTGCATTGGCGCATCCAGCATCAGCTGATATACAAAGGCCTGAACACGTTGAGACGCCAGGTCAATCCCCTCTAAATATAAAATGCCTTGTTTATCCTCTGGTAACAATGCAAGCATATCAGCATCAAAAGAGTCCATCAAGGAGAGGTTATAATGAAAAAATTCTATCTCTTTTTCTATCGCTACCTGTTTGAGGATAGATGATTTTCCTATACCTGAAGCGCCCCATAAACATATTGGGGTTTGTAAGTCTATCAATGTGCTCAGAGCACTACTGATCTTTGAAGCTTGCATCATTTCTTAATACCTATCCTATACCGTCTCATTCTAGATTCGATCAAATTATAAACGCATTATAGCCGATACACTTTCTATACACTCTTATCTGGCATCTTCTTATATAATTTAATGAGGTTAACATTGTGTACGATTATCTATTGTTAAATATTTTTTAATAATCTAAAATAACAAACAATATCAATTCTGTTTTACACTATTTTTAATACACTATTACAGAACTTAAAATCGAAGGATTCAAGATGAAAAGTATTTATACCCTTATTTTAGGAGTTGTTTTTGTAGTAGGAACCATGACGGGATGCAAAGGTGACACCTCAACCAAAAATGCCAAATGCGGAAGTGCCAAATGCGGGTCTGAAAAATGCGGTGCAGGAAAAAAAGACAGCCATTCCGTCAAGGCCTGTCATGAAAATGCTATATAAAGCGGTCTTTTAAGCAAGCACCTTATTGAGGGTATATCGCATATCCTCGTCCAGGTCCATGTTCTTTTGCATCCACTCCAGGTAGCCTCTGTCATCAATCGCCAGTTCTTCCACCGTTTTACCCTTGTTTTTTCCAAAACGTAAAGGCTTGTTCATATAAACAGGTTGTTTTGTCAGTTCAACCAGTTTTTGCATAGGGTTTTCGTTTGGATACATCTCTTTTACCTTCTTGGTCAATGCAGACATGAAAAGTTTTAGGATAAGTACATCACCTATAGCGTCATGCGCCTTGATGACAACACCAAGTCTCTTAGCTTCGGCATCTTCTTCTTTGTAAAGTTCTAAGGCGTAGCGAAGGTATTGAAGTCGGTGAAAATCTTGGTCTGTATAGAGGTGTTTGGCACAACGAAGGGTGTCAATGAGCTGCATCTGGTTTTTAAAGCCCTCTTTTTCCAACATGCCAAGATCAAAAGGAGCATTGTGTATGATCATATAATTGTCATCTGAATTCAATTCAACAAGACGTTTATAGGCCTGCATATCCGTACACATCGGTTTACCTGCTATCATCTCAGGAGTGATGTGATGGGTCTCCATCGCACCCAGCCCTATCTCGGTATCGCAAGAGCAAAACTCATTATACACTTCAACACTCTCACTTGGCTTGCCCAAGACCATATATCCCAACTGGATTATCTTATCATTGTCACCTGTTCCCGTTGTTTCAGTGTCTAAAATTATATATTTTGCCATATGTATTCGCTTATAAATGAGGATTAAAATTCGAGATAAGGGTTTGCTACAAATTCTTGTGTAATTCTAAGATATTCTAGATTAATCTTTAGTTTGATATAGCCGCCGCTCATCTGCACCGGCTGTGCTAGTTCAAACAGATCATAGGTCTTCCACCTGATCAGCTTGCGATCGAGCTCTTTGTTGATGACCGCTACCGGTTCATCCAAGACCTCATTAAGAAGTGCTGCGATAAAATCGACCGATTCAGCATTGTACGCTCTATTAAAGAGTTTACACACCGTAGATAGAGGAACCTCCAGCTCAGGGTCTTTATATTCATCGACTTTATAGGTATGAAAAATCGCATTTGCCAAACGCACAGCATCACTACTGGGCCATGCAATCTCTATATCTTTTTCCGTTTCTATACTCTGCTCCTTAACTTTTCCCAATAAGACGAGGATTATAACACATAAAATTATTTATAATTAAACAACTCATCAAAAAGACAATCTAAATCAAACTCGCAGCGTATCTCCTGTGTGAAAAGGGAAGGAAGGTACTCTAAAAAGAAGTAAGCAAGGCGAAGCATGGGGTAAAAAATGATAACTGACCAGTAGAAGGCCTCATACGAAAAATGCTCACGTATCCACCTAATCGCGAACGGTCCGCCGCTCATGGCAGCGACCACTTCAAAGGAGACAACAAGACCCAAGATCACATACGTCAGCACAAGAGCATACACAATATGAAAAAACCAAAGGTACAACCCCACCATCATAAACTCCTTTATAGAGGCTAACGATATTAGTCCATTGTACTGCAAAAAAAATACAGGTTTTCTTATAAAATTCCGGTATCATGTTTCTATCAGCTTGGAAGATGTAAGGGCAAGAGAAATCTAAAAAGCTGCCCGTAAACACTAAAAAATTCCATCTAATTTTTCATAAGTGTAAACAAAATCCTGAACTTCTACTCAGGAAAATCTACCCTTGTTTATCATGAACTTCAATGATAAAACAGGCCCCGTCATCTCTGTTTTCAACAAAGAAATCACCCTTATGGTGTGCTTCAACGATAATCTTGGACATATACAGGCCCAAGCCCGTTCCATTCTTTTCACTTTTGGTCGAAAAGTATGGATTAAATATCTTCTTGATGACATCATCGGGGATTCCCCCTGCATTATCACATATTTCCAGTATGGTGCCTTGATTACTATCTTTGGTTACAATCGTGATTTTAGGGTTTTGAATACTCTTTTCCATAAAATGGTCTTGGGCATTCTTTAAGATATTTAAGATGACCTGCATCATCTCATTCTCATACATGCTGATCATCTTGTGACTTTCATACCTCACTTCAACCTCAATCTTGTCCGATACCAAGGAGGCTTGAATGATACTGAGTGCTTTGATCACGGGATCACTTATGCGTGCAAGGGTCGTCTCTTTGTTGGGCTTATAAAAGTTCCTAAAGTCATTAATCGTAGTGGTAAGGCTCTGCACATATTCGCTGATTCGCTCCAAGCCCTTTAGTATAGTCGTCTGAAAACGTTGACGCTGCTCATCCTCTTTTAAATCAAACTTTTCCAGCTGTATGTCTATCTGAAGACTCATGGAACTTGCCGAAATAGCTGATAAGGGCTGCCTCCACTGATGTGCGATCATACTGATCATCTCGCCCATCTGTGCCATTCGTGATTGCTGCAAGAGATACTCTTCATGTTCCTGACGCTGTTTTTTATATCTGTTTTCTTCTGTCATATCTTTTGTCACTATAAGAAACCCCTGCTTATCAGGCATCACAGTGATGTCAACCTTTGTCTCGACATAGCTCCCGTTTTTTCTCAGACACAGCCTTTCAAAACCTCCATAATACCCCTTTTCGAGTGTGCGTTCCAAGGCTCTAGTATACTCATCCAGCTCTGCAGGTTCACTCAAGCTAAGACAGGATTTTGTATACAGTTCATCTGCACTAAAACCTGTCATCTTTTCATATGCCTCGTTGACTAACAAGAAGTTTGAATTTAAGTCTACCAGTGCGATACCGTTTTTCGTAACTTCAAAAATACTTTCAAACATTTGTGTGGACTTGCTCAGGGCCGCTACCTGTTCAACAACCTTCTCCTCAAGCGTATTATTAAGAAGCCTTAGATCCTCTTCTAAGTGTTTCTCTTGTGTCACATCGGTATGCGTTCCAATAAAACGTACCGGCTCGTTTCTCTTGTTAAACTGTGCCTTTCCATGGGCCAATACCCACACCCAGCTGCCATCTTTATGCCTTAGTCTATGCGTATTTTCATAAATACGTGTTTTGCCGCTAAGATGTTCTTGAAAGATTCTATCACTTCTGTCCAGATCATCAAGATGAATACGTTCATGCCAGGTATCAAAAGAATCAACAAGTTCATCTTCCTCGTACCCCAGCATACTTTTCCAACGGGGCGAAAGGTAGACCCTGTTTTCGACCAGGTCCCAATCCCACAAACCATCATTGCTTCCCGTAAATGCAAGTTCCATACGCTCCTTATACCGTTCAAGCGTGTCATGAGAGCATGTTAATAAGTCTAAACTATCATTCTTCTGTTTTTCATATCGATATAAGAAAAAAGTCGCTGTGACAGTCAGAAAAATAGAGCTCGTCAGAAGCAGGTAATATATCAGTGTGTATGTCCTAAACTCAGAATCTATAGTCACTTTAAGTTCTTTTTTGACCGCGCTGGTCTTCCTCATGAAGTACTTAAAAAACGCATCATACTCCTGGTCAAGTTTCTTATCCATACCAAAGTTATTATAATCTTCATATCGCCTTTGGGTGAGCCATTGAAAGCTGTGCAGATCCTTTAAGATTTTCTCGATCTTGACTCGTAAGCCTGCATTTTTCAGGGGCAGGATAACACCCTCTTCATTAGTACCGCCTTGCAACATTGCATTGCTATACCAGATAGCGTTTTGTATATGTTTATCTATAGTGGTGATGTCTTCGTCTTTATCACCGCTTATCAGTTCTTCAAACCACAGGTGAGCCAGCGTACTTTCCTGTTTGATCATCATAACGGCATTCATAAAAGGAGCGTGTCTTGATGTCATTTTAAAGGCAAGGTTGAAACTATATGAAAGTATCAGGTTGATCATAACAAGAACAATCAACATGCCAAGAAATAATTTAAGTCGATAGGGTCTAGGTGTTTTAAGTGATGCGTCCACAGTCTTAAGCTTCCTTAATTGACTGATGAGCTTTCTAAAGGAATAGTATACAGTCCAATAGTCAATATATTATTGAGGTAAATAGTATTTTTTTTTCTTATATAATACTATAAATTTTATACTGATTTTTGAATCAAAACTATTAAATACTCAAGAATGAAAAACTTTAAGCCGGGAGGCTTTAAAAAACTTGTGACCCCGCACAAGGGCTCAAGTCTCTTATAGTTTGACACCAAACTTCGAAAGTATGAAAATAACGCTGTAGTAAGCAAAGATTGTCATCGCGACTGAGGCAAACATACTTGGATAAAAGCTCAAGCCTTTTTTAATGAGAAGCGGGAAGAGTATGAACAGTGTCATAGACGGTGCGATCAACCAGACGATCCTGTTTGAAAACTCCACAGCACTGCTGCTGTCACTTGTATCGACGTACATCCATGTCATTGCCAATATCGACACCAGAGGGATAGCCGCTAACAGGGCTCCCGCCAAACTGCTTCGCTTGGCTATTTCAGAGATCAGGACAATTAAAAATGTTGTAATGATAAGTTTTATTATATAGTAAGCCAATTTTCATTCCTTTTTATCTAAAAACCTGCCTGTCTGATCCAGAAGGATTTAATTCATTTATGAGTCTATAAACGACAGACAATTCCACGAAATTATATCCAATAGTTGATACAATAATTAGGATGAACCTCAGTGATCTGTCATATAGGGGGTTTAAGAGAAGATACGGGAGGGATTGAACTACCATCCCCAGAAGGCACTGCCTCTTAAAGGCAGTGTGTTTAGTGATTAAAAATTACTTTAAGTTAGCAGCGATATTTTTTACCGCATCACTTGCATGGTTGAATGCAAGTGCAATACTACCTTGATCTGTTACAACATCACCGATCGTGTAAAGACCTTCTACATTTGTTTCAAATGTTTTTTCGTTGTAAACAGGAACATCCCACTCACCAGTCTTAACACCTGAGTTTACAAGAATGTCTTTTGGAGTAGTTCCACCAAGCGCATAAACAGCTCTGTCATACTCTGCGCTTGTACCGTCTGTAAAGTTTACTTGGATCTTTCCAGCTTCTGAAGGCTCAACACTCTCAACGTCTACACCCATTTTGTTAATGATCTTGCCATTGTCAAGGTACTTAGTACACATCTCTGTGTTGATAGGGTTCATACGTGTAATCTCAGCTTTTCTGTAGTTAAGTGTTACAACACAGTCTTCCATACCTTCTAGCTCTACCAGACCGTACGCGTACTCACCGGCAGTATCACCACCACCGACTACCATAACACGCTCGCCGTTTTGAACTTTAGAAAGGTTGAAGTTCAGCACATCTTTAAGCTCTCTTGGGAATTTATATCTAGGCTTGTTTGGTTTACCCATACGACCTACTGAAAGGATAACGTTTTTAGCTCTCATCGTTTCGATGCTTTCTGCTACATCTTCTTGACCGTAAATGATTTCAAAAAGACCATCTTCACCCTTGTTTACTCTCATGATCTCATGATTGTACTCAAACGTATCAAGAACACCGGCGTCTTTTAGTTTGTCATCCATCTGCTGGATGTACTCTTCTTTTGAACACTCTTCAAATGTAACGTTACCTGTGAACTCAAACTTGATTCCCATCCAGTCTTTATCAACACGTTTACCTTTTTTGTAAAACTTGTGGATCATGTCATTATGGTGAGGTGCTTTGTCGATAACAACGATATTGTCAATTCCTGCAAGCTTTGCTTCGATAGCACATGCCATCCCGCCAGGGCCTGCTCCAATAATTGCGATGTCTACTATTTTTCCATTCTCTTGAATCATAATTTTCCTTCAGAAATATTTACCGAATTATACAGAAATTTTCAGATAAATACTTCTCCATTCATGACTAATTTATTCTCCATTTTTGTTAATTAAATTGACATTTTTTGCCATTTGTAAAGATTTTTGGCTGCTCTTATAAAAACCTCCCCTATCTATCCCTGATAGCTCAAACCTTGGCTCACTAACACTTAGAAGTCGTATGAAGAAATGATACATATTCCGTTGAAGATGAACAGTTGATAGTCTGCTGTAAGTTTGATCCGTTTGTAAAAAACGAGGTATTAACTAACTAAATTTATGTCTATAATATAGGGGACATTCCAATATACTCAGCAACTTCTTTGTTAAGTTCGCCCTCATTCAATTGAGTAATATCTGTATCTTTCTTTAGTAGTCTAAGTGCTTTCTCTCGCATAGTTCCATTTTGGATAAAATACTTTACAATAGAGTCATTAAAGTCATGACTGTCTTCAATAGTCTCTAGTAATGCGCTGGTGATGTCTTCTTTGTTTATCATATAGAAAATCTTTTAAATTTGTATGTTTGTAGAGTAAAAAGTAGATTATACAACAATATCAAGTACATAACTTTTTACATAACTAGGAATTTAAAGTCGAAAACAATAGATTTTTTTTAGTTCAAAAAGTTGATTTAAGTTCGTAATATAGGGGATGGTGCGAACGGAGGGATTTGAACCCTCACACCCAGAAGGCACTACCCCCTCAAGGTAGCGTGTCTACCGTTCCACCACGTTCGCGTGTAGAAAGTTTAAAAAGTGTTCAGTCAAAGTAAGTTTGAGGGCTTAAACTGAATTGGCTAAAAACACGGGAAACCCGTGTTTTTAAAAGATATTGATTATCCTAAATACGGGTTAGCGTAAAGAGCGATAAGAGCAATAACAAGTGTATAGATAACTTGTGCTTCGATCATTGCAAGAGCGATGAACATTGTAGTCATTAGTTTACCACCAAGACCCGGGTTACGTGCAGTACCAGCGATAGTTGCAGCAGCAGTGTGACCCATACCGATAGCACCACCAAGAGCAGCAAGACCAAGACCAACACCAGCAGCGATCATTGAGTAAGCTTTAAGCGTTTGGTTAGCAACCTCAGCGTCAGCAGCGAATACAGTAGCAGCAAGTGCTAGCATCATTAAAACGATTTTTTTCATTATATTTCTCCATGTTAAGATCAAAGTCCGTTCGGCTAGCGTAACCCACCTTAGAGCGGTGAGCCATGGCCACATAAATGCGTGCCATGTCCCTACTTGATACTTTGTGTGCGGGATTTTACTGTTATCGTGCTAAAAGTTTGATTAAAGGTCTTTAAAACAGAGCTCTACTGAGAGAACTTGTCTCAAAGTTTAAGTATTAAGCAGTGTGCTTACTCCGGACGGCCCAGACTTATCTTGTTACCCTTGAATTCAAGGATCTCTACCTCTACCTCTTCGCCTATACTCAAAACATCCGCAACATTGGAGACACGTTCTTTAGAGATCTTGGAGATGTGTAACAGACCGTCAATACCGCCCGGAAGTTCGATAAAGGCACCAAAGTCAACGATGCGTTTCACCTTGCCCACACACAGATCACCCACATGATACTCAGGGGCCTTCTCTTTTGGAGTGGAGAGCAGACTTTCGATATGTTCTCTTGCACCCTTGACACCTTTTTTATTTCCACCGGAGACACGGACATTACCATCTTTTTTGTCAATGTCAATCGCGACTTCAAACTTCTCTATGATCTCGCGGATGACTTTTCCGGCCTGTCCGATGATATCGCCGACACGGGAAGGATCAATGGAAAAGATATCCGTACTCGGCAGTTTCTCTTCATTGATCTGGATATTGTCTTCGGCCTCTTTCATGATGTCCAGGATATGAGCCCGACCCTCTTTGGCCTGCATAAGCGCCTCACGCAAAAGCTCTTTGGAGATACCGCCCAATTTGATATCCATCTGCATTGCGGTAATGCCCCTGTATGAACCCGCAACTTTAAAGTCCATATCCCCGTCATGATCTTCTAATCCCATGATATCAGACAAAACGGCATATTTATCACCTTCGCTCACAAGCCCCATGGCGATACCGGCGATAGGATCGCTCATCTGAATCTCAGCAGCCCTCAGTGCCAAGTAACCCCCGCATATCGTTGCCATCGAAGACGAACCGTTTGACTCCAAGATCTCTGAGACCAAACGGATGGTTCTTCCCGAAGCATCAAGCGCAGCCTCTAAAGCACGTTTTCCAAGGTTTCCGTGTCCCAGTTCTCTGCGTTTTGTTGCCCCGATAGGCGAAGCCTCTCCCACAGAGAACCCCGGAAAGTTGTAGTGAAGCATAAAGGTCTCATTCTGAGTTCCCTCATCTGTCAGGTTCTCAAACATCTGAGCATCTTTGTTCCCGCCTACCGTCAAGACAACAAGGGCCTGCGTTTGACCGCGAGTGAACAGACAAGATGAATGTGCGTTTGGCAGTACGTTTGTCTCGATCGTGATAGGGCGTACCTCGCTAAGCGAACGGCCGTCTGCACGCTTACCCTCGTTGATGATTTGATCACGTACACGTTTGCGTTTGAGGTTCACAACCGCGTGTTTGATCTGATCGTACGGCCATGCATTGTCCACAGAGATCTCAGAAGCTTCAATCTCTTTGGCGATATGTTTAAGTGAAGAGTTTCGTTCACTCTTGGCCATCAGTGAAATGGCTTCTTCTATCTTACTCGTGTACTCTGCTTCAACATAGGCATAGATCTCAGGATTGGATATCTCTTGGATAAAGACAACATCTTCACTTGCTTTGGCCAGTGGAATGATCGCTTTTTCAAACTCTGTGTTGGCCACTTCAAGGGCATCTTGAGCAATCCCGATCACCTCTATCAACTCATCCTCACCCATAGCGTTGGAGACAACGGTGTTGATCACTTCCGAAGCGAGACTCGGATCTATCATCGGATCTATCATCGGCGCAGGAAGGACCTCGCTCTCAACAGAGCTGAGGCTACGCATCTCTATCATCAAAAGATCTTCTTTGGAACCCGCGATGAACAGATCCAGGGTTGACTCTTGCATCTGTGTATTGCTCGGATTGATCTCGATTTTTCCGCCGATTTTACCCAAGCGTACACCGGTAACAGAGTTTTTGAAGGGAAGGTCAGAATGAAGCATGGCAGCAGAGGCCGCATTGAGTGCGATACGCTGAAGATCGGCTTCGCTCTCAACGCTCAGGACCATGATCGTGATCTGTACCGGATGGGCGAAGCCCTTAGGAAAAACCGGGCGCAGGGATCTGTCAATAAGACGTGATGTTAATGTTTCAAAGTCGCTTGGTTTGCTCTCACGCTTAAAGAATCCTCCCGGAATCTTTCCCGCAGCATATGTCTTTTCAATATACTGAACGGTCAAAGGAAGAAAGTCCCCTTCAATCGTACTTTCCCTGTCCACGGTAACCGTTGCCAACATAACCGTATCACCGATTTTCATCCACGCCGAACCGTTCGCCTGACGCGCAACCTTATCGAACTCATACTCTTCGATATGGTTATTTACTTCAAAAATACACTTCATATTCACTATCCTTGTTTTTCTAATATCTCTTCAATTTCATCATCACTAACGCCTGTAAAATCTTTATAATAACAGTAGGTCTTAACATAGTCACTAACCTCATGCACGATAAATGACTCGTCCACAATCTGGTTAAGTGCTTCTGCCACACTTTTTGGTGCCACTGGAATGGCAACAAAGACGGCTTTTGCATCCATGGCCATCGCTGTTTTGATCCCTGTCATCAGCTTCAGCCCCGATTCACACCCCTCGTCGATCAGTAAGACATGTTCATCTTTCAAATTGGGAAACTGGGCACCCTTTCTAAACTGATAGATACTGGAGAGAATCTTCTCTTCATGTTTACGGTGAGCCTCTCCATAGATATAATCATACTGTATACTAAAGGCATCGACAAGCTCTTCATTCACAACGATCTCTTCTGTCTCGCTCACACGTCCCAGTTCACATTCCGGATTTACAGGAGCATAGATCGCTTCTGAAAAAAGGATGTCAACATTGACACCTGCTCGTGCGGCAACGGTAGAGGCTATTTTCAAACCCCCTGAGGAAACCCCTATCACCTTCCATTGTTCCGAACGGATACGCTCTATCGGCAGGGCGTCTATTAACTGTATCGCGGCGTCATGCCTGTCTTTATAGTATTGATTCATATTGCTGATCCTGCGGCTGAACCGAGTATATACTTCAAGCTCTCTTCGGTGAATGAGGCTCCAAAACCGAGGTAAACATTATCAGCCTTGGAGTTTAGGAAGTTATCCCAGCCCATATAAACTTCCAGATGCTTCAAGAAACGATAACGCATCGAGAGTTTTAAATGCGCCTCATCATCACGAAGATCATTCTGAGCATTAAAGTCATAAGCTTCAAGTGTCCATTTGAGATTGTCCTTCATTCTAAAGTAATCAATCCCAAAACCACCTGTCGACTCGATCAGACCTGCTCTAAACAAGAGGTCGTCATACCGTTTTCCATACTGAGCAGAGAGATAGAACTTGCCTTTATCGTGCGTTTGGTGTTCTCTGTACTCCCCGTTGATATCTCTTTGCGTATAATCATTCATAGAGATAACACTTAACATATAATACGTTGAGGGATCAGGAAGATAGTTCATATCAACATAGGTCTTCACATACTCGTCGCTGAGAAGATAATGCGCATTCATCCCAAACTGAAGTTCACTTTTTGTAAAGTTTGAAAGAAGTTTGTCCACTTTTCTAAAGGCCTCTTCTCCGCTGCTAAAGAACTCATCGGCAGAGACAAGCGCACTGTTAAGCGGGGCTTTGTTGTCTTTTAAAACGTCCGACAGGTTATCTTCCAAGGAAATAAACTTGTTCATTGCCACAGGAAGCTTATCATCCAACGTCGAACCCACACGGTCAAAACGTTTCGTAAGAGAGTCCAGACGAGCCATAATATCGGGTAGTCTCTCATTCACCGTCTTGCCCGTTTGTGTAAACTCTGCGCCCATACTCTGAAAGTTATCAATGGCACCATACAGGTTTTTTCTATTTTCAGATATAAGTTCACGCAAAGACTTGCCCACTTGCGCAAACTCTTTAAGTGCCATTTGAAAGTCTTTACGTGCATCTGCATCAAGGGTTTGACGAAGCTCTGCCATCAAGAGTCTGGCTTCTTCCGCCGCTTTATTGACAGTGTCGCTTGTCTCATCAAACGAAGAGAGACGTTCAACCGTGCCCAGAGAACCTTTCTCTTTCAGGTATTCTTGTGAATTTCCCATACTAATATTGATCAACTTTCCGCCAAGAACAGTATCTTGCGTGACCATCACGTACGAGTCTTTGGGAATCTGTATGCCTTCTTGGATTAAAAACCGAAGCTGAACCTTATGATCGACCAGTGCGATATCATCAATATATCCCACCTCGACTCCATTCATCTTCACCTTGCTTTTGAGCTCCAGGCCCGAAGCATCTTTAATATAGGCATTAATATTCATGCCCTCTTCATTAAAGTTTCCAAGATCATTGACCTGAGTGGAAAGCATAAAGAGTAAGAGCAGTCCCGCAACAACAAAAGCGCCAACCTTGGCTTCTACGTTCATTTTATACCTTCCCAATCCAGATTATATAGATTATTCATTTTCTGATTTTTTATAATGTACTTCAAATCCGCCTAATGGCCTTAAACTAAGGGTCACATAGAAGATCTTATCTTGAATGGCCGATGCCACGCCCGAAGCACCTAGGGTCGGACGGATATTCTCAACGTACTTCAGTTGGGCACTCCAACAACGTTTGGCATACACAAAACCTAGATGACGGTTTTTCGTCTGACTATCCTCTATATCATAAGCATACCCCGCAAAGTATTGCCACCTACGTGAATAATTATAGCGGGCATCTGTCGTTAAATAGCTTGTTTGTGTACGTAAATCATTAATTAGCTTATCCTCATACAGATGTGAGACATTAAAAACAAATGCACTGCTATTATACCCTATCGTATTTTGGGTCTTGGAGATAACATTACGATCATAATTATAAAAAGTATTATTGTAATAATTAAAGTTTTTGCTAAAGTGGTATCTGAGTTCGTTTTCCAAGTCGCCATATTTATCATATCCGGACTCATATATGAGCGGCTGTTTAATCCGATGATAAAGCTTTGTGCCCTCTTCATCCGTAAAAACATACTGTGTAAACTCCAAAGAAGCCTGTTCGATATTCTCTTCAATCGTATTATATTCACACGGGCCCAGACTGTTCGATCTGCACTCTTCCTCAAAAATCTGTTCATAATCAGCATAAAAACCACTGCGTCTTTCATTTCCGGGACTTGAATAAGCCAGAGTCAGTCCCATGTTATGTGAAAAACCGTCAAATGCTTTTACAACATTCGCATTGACACCGACTTCATGTGTATCGCGCAGATAAAGACCCGGTGAGTAACCGTGAACTGCCTCTTGAGTTCTGGCACTATTGGGGTCATCCGGATTATCAGAACCATAAAATGCAAGATGCGATGCATAAAGCTTTTCACTTAATGTCAATGTGATGTACTCATCCAAAAGAGGAAATTGAAGTTCAAGAGGAATAGAGAGTTCATTTTGAATGGCACTTTTTCGGGTTTCTCTGTAAAAATTGTTACCGCGATAATTGAATGAGTATAAAAAATGATCCTCAAAAAAGGTGTTCAGAGCTCTATGATATTGCAAGGTAGGGAGATTCTGTATCGTATCAGCATTACTATCCTTGTTCAAATCAATAAAATACTTGGCATACATCCCAAAATAGTCTTCACTCTGGTTTAAGAACATATTAAGTTTAGAAGTCACCTGTGAGGTCGTTGCATAGTTTAAAGAATCACTCTCTTTCAGATTTAAATATTCAACATCATTTAGATAGGTCATATCCGAATATATCCCTGATGAGCCCTGAGCGCTCGAGTCAAACCATGTCTTCAGAAAGTCTCTGTGTTGATACTTAAACTCTGCGCCGTAATGTTCATTATTTTTCAGATTAAACTCTTCTTGATAGTCCAGCTCCTCCTTGAACCCCCCGACAACAAAGGAACCCGTCGATTGAGGCGAATCAACAAAACGCAGGGTGCTGTACATCCCCTTACCCCGTTTTACGCGCATCTGAGGAAGAAACTCCAAATCCCATTGCGCAGATTCAGCGATATAGATAGGTTGCTGATACAAGAATCCTTCATCGCTTGACAAACCAAATGTAGGCCGTAACAGTCCGGTTCTTCGTGTTCTGTCTGTGGGATAAGCCACATAAGGAAAGTAAAAAACAGGAACCTGCCCGGCATATAGCCTTGCATTATAAAGTTGCATCCATTGGTCTTCATTATCATAATAACCGGAACTAAAACGAAGTGTCCAGTCCGGGTTTTCCGGATTACATGAGGAGACGACTCCGGTATACAGTTCGTACTTTACTTCTGTAGCCTTTGCCGAACGAGCCGTTATCCATAATTCGTCGCTACGCTCTTGAAAAAAAAAGGGACGAAACTGTTTACTCTCATCCTTGGTATTTAACATCAGGTAATCACCCATCGTATAGTACTGGGCACCCTTAAGCGCCATCACCTTGCCATACAACTCGATAATGCCCGAATCACGGTCATAACTTACCGAGTCTGCACTGATATACATCCCGTCATACAGGACAATGACATCATCATGCGCCTTGATTAGAGAGCTGTTCGTCTCTACGGACGTAGCAAAGAGTTCTACTTTTTTTTCTGCATGAGCCAACACAGTTATGAGAAAAAGAAGAAGAAAAGCTCTAAGCATCAACGACCACGGTCTTTGCTGTTTTATCATGCCATGTTTGACGGACAGGATCAAGCAGTCCCCAGATAAAACCGATATAAAAAAGCATCTCACTCACGACACGCACACAGGCGCGGTTGAGTGAACAGAAAAAAGAGGGGGTAGAGGTTGTGCCCAACTCCAAGATCCTGATCTTCATGATGATCTTGCCGGGACTTGCTGCATACTGCATCACAAAAAATGTATGATAGATCACCTTTAAGGCCATAAACTCCAAGATATAAGCATTGATTAAAACAAGCTTGTCTTCGATAGTGCTCAAGCCCGTAAAACTATCCCAAATAATGCTTAGCCATATCACCGATAGAATAAACTCATCAATGATATAGGCCCCAAAACGTTTCTGCTTCGAGGCTAGCTCCAGCTGTTCCCTGCTAAGAAGTTTAAAGATCTCTTCATTCATAACTTAAGAACGCAGTGCCTGATACGCAATATCCGTACGAAGTTTTTTACCTGCAAAATGAACCTGTCCACATAAAAGATAGGCCCGGTCACGAGCCTCTTGAATACTATCACCCAAACCGACGCATACCAGAACACGTCCACCCGTCGCACATAAGGTCCCATCCATCTTGGATACACCTGCATACGAAATATGCGTGTTATTTGCGATCTGATCATGATGGACCTCATCCACTACTATCTCAGCCGGAGTAGAAGACGAATATGGATAATCCTTGGATGCCATGACGACACCTACCGCATATTTGTCATAAAACTCAACGTTTAAAGTATCAAGCTGAGATGTTGCCGCCTTATAGAACAGATCAAAAACAGAACTTTTCATCAACGGCATCAATATCTCACACTCAGGGTCTCCAAAACGGACGTTAAACTCCAAAGTGATCGGTTCGCCGTTAACAACCATGATCCCGATAAAAAGTACGCCTTCAAAAGGAGCACCCTCTTTTTTCATTCCCCCAAGCGTTGGACGGATAATACGTTCTTTGACTTTTTCATACAGTTCATCATCTACAAGAGGCGTTGGAGCATAGGCACCCATCCCGCCTGTATTAGGACCCTGGTCACCATCAAGAAGGCGCTTGTGATCTTGGGCTGCCTGCAGTAGAACAAAGTCATCCCCGTCACAGACGGCAAACATCGAAAGTTCATATCCGTCCAGAAACTCTTCGATGATAACTTTCAGACCGGCATCCCCGAAAGACTTTCCGCTTAACATCTCTGAAGCTGCCTTTTTAGCTTCATCATGGCTCTGTGCTATGATAACGCCCTTACCTGCACACAGGCCGTCAGCCTTCACAACGATTGGCGCTGCTAATGTATCAATAAACTTGAAAGCTGTATCAATATGATCAGTCTCGATATAGGCTGCCGTAGGGATATCATACTTTGCCAAAAAGTTCTTCATGTAAACTTTTGAACCTTCCAGTTGTGCCGCTTCTTTAGAGGGTCCAAAGATCGTCAGACCAGCTTCTTTGAAGATATCAACCACACCGTCTACAAGAGGGGCCTCCGGTCCGACAATCGTAAACTCTATATTGTTATCTTTGGCAAACTGCGCCAGTTCATGATAATCTTTGATGCCTACATTTTCGCCAAGGTTTTCAGTCGCACCGTTTCCGGGGGCAAAATAAAGCTTATCAACATTGTCATCATCTTTCATTGCACGGCCGATAGAGTACTCTCTACCACCACTACCAAGTATCATTACGTTCATCATTGTCTCCGATTAATTTGTCATTGTGAAAGTTCTTGCAGATTATTTATAAAAACTCACGCTGTAAGCTTTAATCAATAATCCCCACTTCAATAGTATCCAGGTGGGCGTTCCGCCTGTTGCTTTGGTTCTCAAAGCCGAATATAGCAAAACGAGACAGTTTTATCGGTAGCAGATTCTCAGGCCAGGCCCTCAAACAAAAATGCTTCACACAAACTCTCTACGGCGTTCACTGAATGAATATGTAGAACCCCCTGATATGCGAGTAGTCGCACCACCCAGACTCTTAAAATTATAACAAATAAAGCTTAAAAATATAGTTACATTTCTAAGCTTTCAGCCCGTTGGATAGCACTGGGTACAGAGGTCTTCTCCGCGATGACCGATTTTACCTCTTTTGGAAGAGAGGCACGTGTTGTCTCACCTATACAGACGATCTTGTATGTGGGCAAAAACCGGTATGACTTTTTAAAACATTGTACTGAAGATGGAGAGGTGAAAATACAGATGGCATCCGGAGGAAGCTCAATGCAGTGCTGCCGTGAACATGATGTCTGATACACGACAAAGGAGTCTATACAGATATTTTCTTCTTGCAAAGCCTTGTGTATATCAAAAGCCACAACCTCAGCGTGCGGATACAGTCCTTTGAGGTCAGAATATTTTTCTTTTACAAGACGAACAAGACTTTCTCCGTACCCGTGGGAAATATCTAAAAGCTCAGCCCCTTCTCTCTTTGCTGCTGCAGCTGTAGCATCTGAAACAGCCAAAACAGGAAGATGCTTCCATGAACCTATCTTATTCAAGGCAGGAAAAAGCTCTTTTGAAGTCGCGATAATATAATCATAAGAAGAAAAATCTATCGCAGGCTGAAGGTAGGTCACCTGAAGCACAGGAACGTGGTTTACACCGGGATAAGAGGTCTTGGAAAAAAGAAAAATTCGAGAAGATTGTGACAAAGGACGACTCCTAAACAAAGCTAAAACACGAAGAGTTTGGTGCAGATTGGAAGTTTTTGAGTTTGAGAGCGTAGTAGTCTACACCGACACCTCAAAGGATTTCAAGATCTTCCAAAACCTTCTTATTTTTCTATTCCCATTCGATTGTTGCCGGTGGCTTAGATGAGATATCATACACAACGCGGTTAATCCCATCTACTTCGTTGATGATTCTTCTTGAGATTCTTTCAAGAAGGTCATGCGGCAGATAAGCAAAGGTCGCCGTCATACCATCGACCGCTTCAACAACACGGACACAGGCCGTATTGTCATAGGTACGGTTATCACCCATAACACCAACGGACTTAACATTTAAAAGTACTACAAAGGCCTGCCATGTTTTGGCGTAATATCCACTTGCCTTGAGCTCATCCAGCAAGATAACATCTGCTTCACGCAAGATAGTAAGATCAGGTTCATTGACATCACCCATAATACGAATGGCAAGACCCGGTCCAGGGAATGGATGACGGTTGATCATGCTTTCTGGCAGCCCCAGTTCAAGGCCTATTTTTCTAACCTCATCTTTAAAAAGTTCACGTAAAGGTTCAATGAGTTCAAAATCCATCCAATCAGGAAGACCTCCAACATTATGGTGAGATTTGATGACCTCGGATGGACCATTTACCGAAATAGATTCGATCACGTCCGGATAGAGTGTCCCTTGGGCAAGAAACTTGATACCCTCATGTTTTTTCGCCTCTTTTTCAAACTCTTCGATAAAGGTGTGACCGATGATCTTACGTTTTTCTTCCGGATTTGACACACCGGCCAGCTTTCCTAAAAAGTTATCAACTGCGTCAACGGTTACCAAAGGCACCTTCAGGTTGATTTTGAACACCTCTTCTACCTGTTCACGTTCCCCCTTGCGAAGCAGACCATTGTCTACAAATACAGGGATCAGCTGATCACCGATTGCTTCGTAAAGCATAGCTGCAACAACAGAACTGTCAACGCCACCGCTAAGCCCACAAAGAACCTTTCCATCACCGACTGTTTCGCGGATCTTGGCAATCTGCTCTTTTAAGAAGTGTTCCATCTTCCATTTCTCGGTTACACCACAGATATTGCGCGCAAAGTTACGCAGCATTAGGTAGCCCTCTTCAGAGTGGTTTACCTCCGGATGAAACTGCATGGCATAGATGCCCTTTTCTTCATTCGCTATCGCCGCATAAGGAGAGTTCTCAGACGTAGCGATAGGGGCAAATCCCTCCGGTAAGACATCGACTCTGTCCGAGTGCGACATCCATACCGTTCCTAAATCATCAACCTTATCAAAAAGTGAAGATTTTGAGGCAAGCTTAAGCTCCGCTTTTCCATACTCATGATGATCTGAACGAATAACCGAACCGCCGAAATCGACAGCAATTCTTTGCATACCGTAACAGATACCCATAACCGGGATACCCATAGTATAAATGCCTTGATCCACCTCATAAGCATCTTTGCTATAAACTGACGAAGGGCCGCCGGAGAGAATAACACCTTGAGGGTTTTTTGCTTTAATATCATCAAGAGATGTGTGATAAGGAACAATTTCACAATAAATCTTATCTTCGCGCATACGACGTGCGATTAACTGAGTATATTGTGAACCGAAATCAAGAACAATAATGCTTACATTTTTCAATGGGATACCTTTAGGTGATCTAGTAGCAGAAGGATACTCTATCTATCATTAAAAGTTTGTGAAAGTACGGGCCAAAATAAGGGCCCGCTGTAGAAAAGTACAAACGAAGCGCTAGTGAGCGCCGCCTTCAGTAATTTCAAACTCTGCTTTACATTCAGGGCATTTCGTCTTTGGGGCCACTTTTTTATTGTGTACTTCATGCTGATTATACAGACCAAGAACCTCAAACTGAGTATACCAGATAGCGACCGATAAAATATATCCGACCAGGATCGTCCAGGAAAACTTCATGTGTGCGCCAAAAGTGTATATCCCTTTTAATTTTCCCATAACCCCGACACCCGCAGCCGAACCAAAAGAGATCAAAGACCCCCCGATACCTGCCGTCAATGTTACCAACAACCACTGATCCAAGCCCAGGTCAGGACTCGCTTTTAGAACCGCTGACATAACCGGCACATTATCTACAATGGCCGAAAGAAAACCGACTCCGATATTGACAATAGTAGGGTCAAACATGTCGTACAGCATAACAGCATACGCAAGGAAACCGGCAAAGTGCAATGCACCTACAGCCGCCAATATACCGAAGAAAAAGAGCAGTGTGTCGTTTTCAACCTTGGCTATGGAGTGATAAATATTCATATCTTCCGCATGTTTGACATTGAGGAAATAGATATAGAGCTTTAGAATAGACAGACCAAACAGCATACCCCACATAGGCGGAAGGTGCATCACCTGCTTGGAAATTACTGCTGTTGCGATAGTAAACACGCCCAGCGCTATAATAATTTTTCCGCCCTTAAGAATTTCTATACTGTCTGCTTCAGCCTCATCCCCTTTTGAGGGATGTCCTTCAGGAACATAACGGCCTAATAGAAATGCCGTGACAAGCCAACCCATCACAGAGGCCGGGAACAGGTATAAGAAGTCGATAAAGTCACCCTTATGTGCTGTCCAGGCCATGAGCGTGGTGATATCCCCAAACGGTGACCATGCGCCACCTGCGTTTGCGGCAACGACAATATTAATAGCACCCGGTACCAAAAACTCCTTATTGTCTTTATTGATAGTAATCAAAACCGTTGAGAGGATTAACGCAGTCGTCAGGTTATCTGCCACAGGCGAGATAAAGAAGGCCAGTGCACCCGTTACCCAAAACAGCTGCTTATATGAATAACCTTTTGCAACAAGCTTGTTCTTTAAAGAATTAAAAACACCTCTGTCAATCAGGGCTTCAATAAAGGTCATCGCTACATATAAGAAAAAGAATATCTCTGCGATTTCCAGGATCAAGTGTGCGATCTCAGTCTCAAAAGGCTTCATGTTCAATCCATTCGAGGCATAAAAACCTCCAATGATCATAAACATCAACGTTCCTATAAACAGGGCAGGTTTTGCCTTATTTATATGATACTTCTCCTCCGCTGCAATAAAGTAATAGCCTATTATGAATATGGCAAGCAGTAAAAACCCTACAGGTTCTGTGGCCATATCCAAAGTCTCTTCAACTCCTCTAGTCATCTACACTCTCCTTTTTAATATAATGTACCCCTACCGAGGTCTTTCTTTTCAATGCTGAAGTCACGATCTCTTTTGCTGTCAGCAAACGAAGCTTCAGAAGCCTACCTATAGGCTTATGTAGAGTGCCCTCAATAAAGTCCAAGGCCTCATTAAGTCCTTTTTCGGTTCGAACAATTCCCACATCTTCCCACATTATACGACGAAGTTCGTCTTTATAGAGTGTATCACCCTCACAACGTAACGAATCTGTACTAATAGGAAACTCTTTTGGAACATAAGTAACACTTTTACTTTTGATCTTTTCCACTGCACGTGCCGCAAAGACCAAACCTTCCAGGAGTGAATTACTGGCTAGTCGATTGGCTCCGTGTACCCGTGTTGAAGCCACTTCCCCGATAGCATACAGGTTTTCAACATTTTCGATCTCACCATCAATGTTGGTCTTGATACCTCCGATTGCATAATGAAAAGCCGGCGAGATCGGAACTCGATCCTTGGGAGGGTTAAATCCTATATCCCTTAAATTGGAGGCAATATTTGGAAAACGTTCATTAAAATAGTCCACATCAAAATTTTTGAATGAAAGATATACCTCTTCGCCTGTTTTTTGTTTATAATCAAAGATAGCGCGCGAAACGATATCTCTGGGTGCCAACTCAGCGCGTTCATCATAATCTTTCATAAAAGCGTAATTATTTTCACCCACCAGCTTCGCCCCCTCTCCGCGAAAGGCTTCCGTCAAAAGCTGCTTTTGTGCCGCCTTCGAGCTTACGTAGACCGTAGGATGAAACTGCAACATCTCCATCCGTTCGAGTTCGACACCTTTTTCCAAACAGATCCCCTGCAAATCACCGCTGATGGTGTAGGCGTTGGTGTGATAGGCAAAAAGAGAACCCACTCCACCTGAGGCGATCACAACGCTTTTTGAAAAGATATGTTTCAGTTCATCATTATAATTGACACATACTCCATAGCACTTACCCTCGTCGATCAACAGGTCCGAAACCTGAGCGCCTTCCAGCATAGGATGAGGGTTTTGCTCCAGTAAAAACTGATGCAGATAGCGTCCTGTTGCATCCCCTCCGGCATGGAGGATACGAGAAGCCGAATGCGCTGCCTCTTTGGTATACAGGAGCTCACCCTTTGCATTTTTATCAAAATTAAAGCCTCTGTTTATAAGATCGCCAACCACTTCCCTACTGTGCTCGCTCAAGACCCTAACTGCCTCTTCATCGCATAAGCCGGCACCTGCATCCATCGTATCTTTAATATGCAAGGATTCATCTGCATCGTCAACGGCAGATACAACACCTCCTTGAGCATAAAAAGTGTTACATGCCCAAGGGTGATCTTTGTTAATAATAAGAATCTTTTGATCGCGAGGAAGGTTCATTGCGGCGTATAAACCTGCTACACCCGCTCCAACAATAACTACATCATATACCATCTATTTATTTACTCTTCTTTTCATCGGGATAATACGGAGAAGCTTTATAGCCACAACCGCTCAGACTTAACATCAAAACTGTTATAATAGTGATATGAAAAATTCTAAACAACTTGTTTCCCATCTTCGCTCTCAATCGGCTTTTGCGCCACTTGGTAACCTTTCTTGCATAGAGGCGATAAAAGAACTTTTACCATCCCGGCTGCATCGGTTTATCCTATTTGGATATATTCGACATAATATCGTATTTTTTGCGCTAAATCACCCTGGCGCCAAACAAGAGTTTGATAATATTATAAATTCTATAAAAACACCTTTAAAGCAAATGCCTCCTCTCTCATGTAAGGAGTTTGAAATATATGATGTTCGAGCCTTTGTCTCGCATAAAAAGTCATTACAGTTTTCCGTATCCAAACCAAAAGAGATACACTACCAAGAACGTTCAGAAGCTGAGTTTGACAACAGTATTGAGGACAATAGACTTCACAAGGTCATAGAAGAGATACGAGAGATCATCAAACATTCATGAAACAATATAATGAGATACTATTAAAACAGGTACAAAACCTTCCCGCTTCTGCCGGTGTCTATCACTATTTTGACGAAAACGGAAAGCTGCTTTATATAGGAAAGGCCAAAAGCCTTCTTGCGCGCGTAAAAAGTTATTTTAGATTTTCACCTCATTTTACGCCTAATCCACACCTTAGCGGACGTATTTTAAAGATGTTGCATGAGGTGGACACTATGCATTACATAGTGGTCGAAAATGAGCATGATGCCCTTATCTTGGAAAACTCGCTCATCAAGCAACTACGGCCCAAATACAACATCTTACTGCGTGATGATAAGACTTACCCTTATATATATGTAGATAATAGAGAGGATTTTCCCCGTTTTGAGATAACGAGAAAGATATTAGACAGTAAACAGGTCCAATACTTTGGGCCTTTTTCCAGTGCAGCGCGTGATATCCTTAATGCCCTCTACGAGCTTCTGCCTCTGGTTCAGAGCAAAAGCTGCCTAAGAGGGGGGAAGTCCTGTCTGTATTATCAGATCAAAAAGTGTCTGGCTCCATGTGAGGCCAGAGTCACACCCGAAGAATATGCAGACTATATTCAAGCAGGGATTGCCTATATCAATGACAAGAGCAAGCTGAGTAAAGATCTTGAGACCAAGATGCTCTCCCTTGCTGAAGAGATGCGCTTTGAAGAGGCTGCACAACTTCGAGACAGTATAGAAAAGATCTCAAAGAGTTCTCTTATTTCTCAAATTGATACAGCAACACACGAGAACCTTGATCTCTTTGCCGTTGATTCAGATGAGAAAAGAGCCGTCATACTGCGTCTGTTTATGCGTGAAGGCAAGATCATCTCATCTTCGCATAATTTCATACACCTTAATCACGGTTTTGACAGAGATGAGATCTATAAACGCGCTATCTTGGAGTTTTACGCCCTGTCACCGCTAACAAGTAAACAGATTATTACGGCCCATCCGTTTGAAGAGAGCGAAGATATACAAAAATATTTGCGGACCAACTTTTCTCAATCGCTTAAAATACACTCTCCCCGACGCGGCTTCAAAACCAAGCTTTGTGACCTGGCTTTAAAAAACACGCAAGAGCTTTTGCATAACTATAGCCATGAAACCAACCCGGCCTACAATGATCTCGAACAGAAACTGCAGGAGTTATGTACGCTTGAGTCCTTGCCCCAGCGCATTGAGGTATTTGACAACTCCCATCTGCAAGGCTCGGCTCCCGTCGGAGGGATGGTCTGTTTTGAAGACGGTACTTTTAACAAAAGTGGGTACAGACAGTACCATCTTGAAAGCCTGGATGAATATGCTCAGATGAAGGAGACCTTGAGCCGTCGTATACAGGGTTTTGAAAAAAACCCGGCTCCTGATCTATGGGTCTTAGATGGAGGTACTACCCTCCTGTCACTAGCGGTCGATCTTTTACACTCGCACGGCACAAACCTTGATGTCATTGCAATTTCAAAAGAAAAAATCGATGCCAAAGCCCATAGGGCGAAGGGAAAAGCCAGAGATATACTGCATACGAAGGATCAAAGTTTTGCTCTAAGCCCAAGCGATAAACGTCTTCAGTGGATTCAACGTCTCAGAGATGAGGCGCACCGCTACGCCATCAGTTTTCATAAGAAGACCAAACTGAAACAAGATCAGGCTTCAAAGCTACTACAGGCCAAAGGAATCGGTCCGGCTAAGCTTAAAAAACTGCTAAATCATTTCACATCGTTTGAGGCCTTGAGGGTGGCCACAGAAGAGGAGATAAGCCTCGTTGTGGGAAAAAATGATGCATTGGCCATTAAGAAATTATATAAATAAGTTATATTTTGTGTAGAATATGATATATTATTCAATCAACTACGCTTAAGTGTAGAAATTAGCTATATTTTCATAGTTAAATCTTAAAGGTTTTATATGGTGCAGGTAGAGGCGTTAGATGAAGAGTTCCTATTTCAAGGACGCGTAATTATAAGTGAAACAGACCTCAAAGGTATTATCACTTATGCTAATAGAAAGTTTTGTGAAATCTCCGGTTACTCATCTGAAGAGTTAGTTGGTAAACCCCATAATATAATTCGACACCCAGATATGCCAAAAGAAGCTTTTGCAAAGATTTGGAGCACTATAAAAAGTGGCCAAATATGGCATGGTCTAGTTAAAAACCTACGTAAAGACGGAAAGTTCTACTGGGTTGAGACAGAGATCCTCCCCTCCAAAGATATTGACGGGAACGTGATAGGTTATGTTGCAGCACGAAAAGCAGCCTCACGTAAAGATATTGAAGAAACAGCCGAAATGTATAGGAAAATGAAAGAAAAAGAACTCTAAAAGGGGAGCAATTGTTATTATATAACCAAAGAAAAGAGTTTATTGGTATTGATGAAGATGATCTAAATGCTTTAAATTTTAAAAATATCAATGAACTGCAAAATGAATCACATGATTTTGCCGACCTGTTTGTAAAAAAACCGGGATACATACATAATTTTAAAAACTTTTCATGGATTGACTTCATTTTACACAGCGAGTCAGATGAGTCAAAGGCCATTATTCATGCTAAAGGAAAAAATTATTCATGCAGCATACATATAACACCTTTTCATTTTACCTCTGAAGAGAGCGGGTATGCCATTATCATTAAGAATCTGCGTGCCTTGAAAGGCTCAGAAGATACACAAGCAAGCAAAGACTTGCAAGCTGCCGGCGGAATTCAAGCATCTCCAGCTCCAAGTGCACCACTAAGTACACCGCCTCCGCTGAATACGCCTCCTCCAACACATTTAGAACAAAATACACCTGAGCTGGATATATCTCTGGATGATATTCGTCTATCAGAAGAAGCCCCGCAAAGCTTAACAGAAGAAGCTGAACTGCCAAGCTTTGAGCAAAGCCATACACAAGAACTCAACGAACCTGACCCACTTGAGGTTCCCGAAACCCAAGAGATTGACTTAAGCCTGGCCTCATCAGGCGAAAATGAATTTGGCGCACCTGTTGACATTGACTACAATGCCCCGCTTACACTTGATGACGATGTTATGAAAGATGGGTATGAGGAGCCTCTGCATGAAGAAGAACCGCTTAGTACAGAAACTTTTGCCGTAGAAGAGGACCTTGAACAAGAACAGCCCATGTTAGGCGACTACGTAAGCTCTGATGAAAACGAGCACTTAAGTGAGTTAGTCACATCAGGCGAATACCGATATGATCCCAATGTAGCAGCAAATGAACTTGGTCTCCCTGTTGACCTGATAGAAGAGTTTATTGGTGACTTTATTGATCAGGCCCATGAATTTCATGATGATCTCTATGCATCCGTTCAGGGGGGTGACTTCGATAATATTCAAATACTTTCACATAAACTTAAAGGGGTAGCCGCTAATTTACGCGTTGAAGATGCCTTTGATGTACTGAGCGTTGTCAACACCTCCAAAGAGGTTGAGGAGATCACGCCAAACCTGAACGAGTTTTACAAAATTATTGCCAAGCTCGAGGGAAAAGAACTTCCTGAACCTGTTAAAGAAGAAGTTCCTGTTCCTCAAGCAGAACCCGCACAAGAAGCACCTTTGCCTGTTGAGGAAGCAGACGAGTATAACATAGGTATCAAACAACCAGATGATGGTCCTCTACTCATTGATGAAGAAGTTCCACAAGCCCCTGAAGATGACATTTATGGTGATCTGCTGGCAGACCCAGATCAAATGCCGGAGCCGGAAACTCCGAGTCCGGACGTATTAGCGCCTGAAGAAGACATTTATGATGATCTTCTCTCAACACCCGAGTCAACAGAGCCGGGTCTTCAGGAAACAGATGACAGCTTTCAGAACATAGATGACAGTTTTGAAGAAGCTCAGCCGAGTTTTCAAGAAGATACAGTCGCACCAGCACACAATGATGAAATCTACGACGATCTTTTAGGCGTACCGAAAACTGATCTTGCATCACAGCCGCAAAGCACGCCCTCAGTAGACTCTCCTGTCTTAAACTTTGATGCACAGAGCAGTGCAAATGAGCTAGGTGTTCCACTTGAGATTGTACAAGAGTTTATTCAGGACTTTAAGGGGCAAGTAGAGGCACATACGATTGATTTCACTAATGCGCTTGAGCATCAAGACATTCATCAAGTCAATAAAACGGCTACTTTACTTAAGGGTATGAGTGACAATCTTCGTTTAAATGAGATATCAGAAGTTCTCAAGGGGCTTCAAGCAGAAAAAGATATTAACAATACAGCAGAAGCACTTGCATCACTGCAAGCTTATGCAAATCAATTATAAGGTGGATAAACAATGCAAATAGGTCTTAAAGCCAGACTAAGGCTAATCAGTCTTTTTCCAATTTTTGTATTAATTGGGATTGCCAGTTTTTACGTATATGACTCATACATCGGATATGACTCAGCGATTAAACTACAGACGAAGCTTGAAGAAAACAAGAAGCTAAACGAACTAATCGGGGATCTTTCACGTGAACGCGGTATGACCGTAATGTATATGGGGAACAGTTCAAATGCAACCGCAGAATCTTTAAAATCTCAGCGTGCCATCGTTGATAAAAAGGTTGCTACCTACATCAGGCACCTGAAGTCAACAGAATCACTGCATAACCACTCGGGTGACGGAGTCTGTTTTACCTGTAGAAGTGTTCAAAGTATTGAGGCCAACTACGGCACGATTAGAGATGTTCGTCCTCTTGTTGACAATCAAAACGTCGAATTCCAAGAGATCTTTTATGATATTTACGGAAAAGCTCAAAAACTTATTATTAAAGAGCTTGAAGAGATTCGTAACTTTCAACTTGATGAAAAGGTCACTTCCATCGCGACATCGTATCTTGTCTTGGCAAAGGCAAAAGAGTTTACCGGTTCAGAGCGTGACTTTATTACTTATGCACTTGCGCGTTCAACAAAGTTTGACTCCGAAGAGCTGAATGTCTGGCTGACGCTTATCGGTAAGGCCGATGCAATCAACTACAATGCCCTGACAGACGCTGAGCTGAAGAACAAACTTGACACTCTCTTTCAAGATGAAGACAATGCCGAGCTGTTTGAAGATATCACGCTTGAACGTGCTGAGATTATGCAAGCCGTTAATGACGGTCTTTATGCTACTGAAGCAGGTATCTGGTTTACAATGCTCTCAGAAAAGATCAACCTTATTGACGAGGCGGAACAGATCTTACTAAACTCAATGGATGAAGAGTCCGAGCTTTATAAACAAGAGCAGTTGCAGATTCTTGTTACCGCTATCGGTATCTGGGCAATGGCGATCATCGGTGCTATTTTTGGTATCTTGTTATCCACGGATATTGCAAGAAATATCAAGAACCTTGAAACAGTTCTTCAGCGTGTTGCGACAGATACCCATGAAGGCGACGACTTAAGCTCCTCAGAGATCGCATCTCATATCAATCTTGATACGGCAAAAGGGACGGCCCAAGCCTACCAACTTCTTGAAACGATTATCGACCAGACACGTAAGGATAAAGACTTTGCAATGGAAGCATCCGAAGCAAAATCTATGTTCCTGGCAAACATGTCACACGAGATCCGTACACCCCTTAACGGTATTGTCGGTTTTACCGAACTTCTCAAAGACACCGCCCTTCATGATGAACAGCGTGAATTCGTTGACATTATCGAAAAGTCTTCGGAAAATCTTCTTGAGATTATCAACAATATTCTTGACCTTTCAAAAATTGAGTCAAATAAACTTGAAATTGAAGATATCGTCTTTAATGCAGCAGAAGAGTTTGAATCGGCTGTTGAAGTATATGCCGTACGTGCATCCGAGAAACATATTGATCTTGGCTGTTTCATTGATCCTAAACTTGAGAACCCTATCAAAGGGGATCCGACCAAGATTAAAGAGGTTGTTATCAACCTGCTTTCAAATGCTGTCAAGTTTACTAATTCAGGTGGTCAGATCACCGTTGACATCCGCCGTATGGAATGTGAAACAGAAGGACGTGCGCGTGTCAAGTTCTCTGTAAAAGACAGCGGTATTGGTGTAACAAAAGAGCAAAAAGAGAAGATCTTTGATGCCTTTGGCCAAGCTGACAGCTCCATTACACGTAAGTATGGTGGTACAGGTCTCGGGCTTACAATTTCGAGCAGTTTTGTTGAACTTATGGGAGGTCAACTTGACCTTGAGTCTGAACCGGGACAAGGAACGACGTTCTTCTTTACAATTGAATTTGAAGAGATTGAGACACTCAACGAGTCAATGCGTAATCAGTACTCTAATATCAATGCTGTTATCCTTGAAAGTGATTCCAAGAAAAAGGTACAAGAGACAAACCTTCGTGAATACCTTGACTTTTACGGTGTCTCTTATCAAAGTTTTAAAAATGCTGACGAACTCAATAAACTTGAACAGAAGGTCTCATATGACCTGATGTTTACAGATTTTGATTACAGCAGTGAAGAAGAGCTGTATGAATATGTAAAACATCCTGAGCATATGATCTTGATTACTAAATCATACTATATGAAAAAGATTGATTCACTCAATCTTGATGTCTTTAAGGTTATGTATGAACCGCTCAATGCTTCTAAAATTCGCAGTATTTTAGAATCCCATGACGTTGAAGAGTTTAATCAGTCCAAGACAAAAACCATACAAAAACGCAAATATGATGAAAAGACTTCACGCTTTGACGCCAAGGCTCTTGTTGCAGAAGACAACCTGATTAACCAAAAACTGATCAAACGTACACTCGAAGATATCGGTCTGAGCGTCCAACTTGCCAATAACGGTCTAGAAGCCTTTGAAAAGCGTAAAAACAACACCTTTGATGTTATATTTATGGATATCCAGATGCCGGTGCTTGACGGAGTTGAGGCCACGCAAGAGATCCTTGAATATGAAGAAGACTATAAGATCGAACATACACCGATCATTGCCCTCACAGCCAATGCGCTTAAAGGAGACCGTGAACGCTTCATGGGCGCGGGTATGGATGAATATACAACAAAACCTCTTGTACGTTCTGAAATCATCTCTTTGCTTAATCATTTTATAGGTCATAAAATTGTTGATACAAAGGCTGTTACCAAAGAGGTCGCCTTGGAAGAGACAGCTGCTCCGGCAGAAGAACCACAAGAGAGCATAACGGTACCGGAACCTATTATACAAGATGAGAACCCTCTGGACATGTCTATTGATGATAGTGACTTTAATGCTGATCTATCACTTGATGATATGAGTTTGGAGCTAGAAGAAGAAAGTATAGCTGAAGCGCCTGTCTTGGAAGTTGAAGAACCTCTTACCCCTGCTGAAGAGATCACTGAACCCATTATTGAGCCCGTGACATCACTAGAGTTGGAAGAAGATGATATTTATGCTGATGACACAGCACAAATGCCACTCTCTTCAGGCTATGATGCAGACGTACTGTTGGCAAAGAAAAGTTCATTTGAAAACCGCCTGTTTAAATCCATTCTTGATGACCTGGGCTACACCTCTGTTCTTGTTGACGGTGCTTCAGCCGTTGCGCAGACGCTTGAAACAAAAAAGTTCAAGCTTGTTTTATTTGATAAAGAGACAGATGGTCTGAATATTGCGAACATTGCTGATCAAATCAAATCTCGAGATGTGGACACCGCCTTGGTAATGATGGTCGATCCGGCTATTGATGCGGAAGAAAGTGACGCAACATATGTACATGAGATTATTAAAAATGTTATCAATAAAGACCTGCTCCGCCTTGTCTTTGAAAAATTTATTTAAGGCTAAATAATGAATACCATAAAAGTACTTGCGGTTGATGATGATATCATCAACTTAAAACTTCTCAAATCAATGTTAATGAAACTTCCTAACGTGGAAGAGGTCATTGAAGCAAAAAATGGTGCCGATGCCATAGGCATTTTGAAAAACCAAAAAGACATTAATCTTATTTTACTTGATATTATTATGCCGGTTATGGGTGGGATCGAAGTGCTTAAAGCAGTGCGAGCCGATGATACTATGAAAAACATACCTATCATTGTACTAACGACCGATGAGACAAAAAAGAGTGAGGCCTTAGACTGTGGAGCAAATGACTTTGTGATGAAACCTGTACGGCTTGAACAGGTAAGTGAAAAGATCAACAGCTTGATTAGCCTCTAAAAGAGAGTTTTTACTCTCTTTCACTTTCCTAAACCAATACTATATCCAAGACCTCTTCAATATGATTGACCGCCTTAATCTCTAAGCTTTCGCGCACCTCTTTGGGAATATCTTCCAGATCACGTTCATAATTCTTTTTCGGTATCAGAACAAGCTTCATTTCGGCCCTGTGTGCAGCGATCAGTTTTTCGCGTAATCCACCGATAGGAAGCACCTCACCTACTAATGAGATCTCACCTGTCATTGCGACATCAGAACGAATCTTTTGACCGCTGAGTATGGAAGCCATAACGCTTGCCATAGCAATACCTGCAGATGGTCCATCTTTTGGCGTTGCTCCGGCAGGAACATGGATATGAAGATCATATCGCTTATAGACTTCAGAAGATGGGAGTTCGAGCTTATCTTCTTTTTCTTTCATACTCAAAGGAATCTGATCAGTTGATATATTAACAACATTGGTATCAATAAGCGTCTTAACAACGGACATCGCAATCCTGGAAGACTCTTTCATCACTTCTCCCAGGCTTCCTGTCACCTGCATAGCGCCCTTGCCTTTAATGCGAATTGCCTCGATTTTAAGTACATCTCCACCTACCGACGTCCATGCCAGACCATTCACGACACCTACTCGAGGAATAGAATCGGTTACATCAATCTCAAAAACCGTCTTCTCCAGAAAGTCTTTAAGATTTTTCATTGATACCGAGACCTTGTTCACTTCCGGATTTTCCAAAATTCTTTTTGCCGACTTACGGACAATATCAGCCATACGACGACGTAGATTACGTACACCCGCCTCACGTGTATATTTGTGGATGATCTCCTGTAAGGCACCCTTAGAAACAGCTATCTCAGAATTTTTGAGTCCATGTTTTTTGATCTCTTGAGGAAGAAGATACCGCTTGGCGATTTCAAATTTCTCTTGCGGTGTATAGGAGCTCACACCGATAAACTCCATTCTGTCACGCAAAGGACCGGGAATTTGACCAACATCATTTGCCGTGGCGATAAAGATCGCCTTGGAGAGATCCAGATTAAAATTCAGATAATAATCTCTAAAATTACTGTTTTGTTCAGGATCCAATATCTCTAAAAGAGCAGCCGTCGGATCGCCGCGTTGTGAACGGCCAACCTTGTCAATCTCATCCAGGACAATGACAGGGTTCATCTTCTTTGCATCAATGATACCTTGAACAATACGGCCCGGCATCGCACCGACATAAGTACGTCTATGCCCACGCAGCTCATTAACATCTTCCAAACCACCCAGGGCGATACGAATCAATGGACGCTTAAGCGCTTCAGCAATAGAGTTCGCCAAAGAGGTCTTACCCACACCCGGAGGTCCTGCAAAACATAAAATAGCGCCACGCCCTTCTTGATCATTGATCCCGCGTAGTTCCAAGAGTTCTTTTACGGAAAAGTACTCTACAATACGTTCTTTGGGTTTTTCAAGTGAAAAGTGATCTTTATCAAGTTGCTTTTCAACATCTTCTATCTTTAAGGATTTTTTTGAAAAATCACCATAAGGTATTTCCAGTACCCACTCTAAATAGGTCTGGATCATTCCCGCGTCTGAAGAATCGGGGTGCATACGGGCAAAACGTTCTAACTGTTTGTGCACCTCTTTGTAAGCATCCTCCCCCATGGATTTTTTCTTACTCTCAAGTTTTGCTCTATACTCTTCAATCTCCTCTTCACGCTGAGTATCCGAACCCAGTTCGCGTTGGATCTGTTTCAACTGCTCTTTTAAGAAATACTCTTTATTAACTTTTTCAATTCTGTTATGCACTTTGGAACGAATCTCTTTTTGAAGTTTATTCGCTTCAATCTCTTCCGTTAATGCATCTATAAGTTTGAGGTAACGCTTTTCAAGGTTCTCTTCAACAAACAGCTCATAAGCAAGTTCTTTTTTAAGTTTAATCGAAGAGCAGATAAGGTCAGCAATACGCCCATGTTCATGGTTCTCTTCTATGGTGCGTAAAAGATCCGGCGGAAAATAGTTACTTACCTGAGAAAGTGTACGGACTTTTTCTCGAACGATCTCTACTACCGCATCCATCTTAAGATCATTTTCATCACTGTTTTCTATAATATCAACCGTTGCAACCATAGGATCGTTTCCGACTTCATGCACAACTTTTCCTCGAGCCAGGCCTTGAAAAAGAACTTTAATACGACCGTCCGGCAAGGAGACCTTGCGCATGATTGAGCCTATGACGCCAGCGTGATATATGGCATCAAAGTCACGAGACTCATCTCCGTCGACCTTGGTCGGACAGACTAAGACCAGAGAATTGTTTTCAATGGCCAAGGCAGCAGCCTTAATGTTTTTTTCATCGCTTAAAAAAAGCGGTGAAATCATAAATGGGTATAAAAAAAGCTCTTCTTCCGCAATAATCGGGATATCTGCCGGAAAAGAGCTGTAATGACTAAGTTGCATAAAATTTCCTCTGTATTAATTATTTTGATTTATAAAGGTGTATCTGCTTCGCGCATTTTCACTTTGTCTTCTTTAGCATTTCCGTCTGCATCTTGTGAGATAACACTGCTGACGTCAGGAAGTAAAAAGGCGTACCAGCTTGATGTACCGTCCCCCTCAAACATCTCCCTATACCATGAAGTATTTGGCGGATCAACCTTACTCCAGTCTATCCATGTTTCAGGCTGCTTTTGCATATAATATTCTTTAGCCTCCGTCTTGTCAAGACGTTCATACAAACCGGCAATCGTCTGATTCAAGTTAGCCCCTGCAAGATAAAGTTTCACCAACATCGTGTCAACCGCAGGAAGGTAATACGAACCTGGATAGGATCGTTTAAAAGCCTCCCCCTCTTCCAAGGCAACACGGATCAGAGTCTGGTCTCGACGCGGATTAGGAAGTGCCATAAACTTTGCACGCATTTTGAGGTAATCTGCAAATTCGCGTTCTTTCGCATTTGCAAAACGGCGGATATACTCATCCAAAAAATGTTCTGCCAGCATGTACTCACCGACTTCCATATGTGCCTGTGCCATGATCATCGTCGCTTCTTTGAGCAGTACAGATCCGATATGTTCACTCTGCAAAGAAGAGAAATACCCGTCTGCCTTGTCAAACGATTTCATCGCTACCGCATCAACCATTTTTTGATACCAATATGCTGCTGGTTTGTTATATTCAGAAACATCTTTGCCGCATCCTGATAAGAAGAGGCCCAAAACAAACGCTGCAGTAAAAAATTTAAATTTCATCTATACTATCCTGATTTTATAAAAGATATACATTCTACCCAAGTCGATGTTAGGAAGAGTTTAAAATACCCTTTAAGCATTGCCTTTTTAACTTTGTAGTGCTACAATATCCAACACACTATCTACGTTAAGGTAAGCTATGCAATTTGAGTTAAAACAACCGCTACTAGGATTTGAATCCATAAAAGAGATGAAACTGACAAAAATCGATGACATATTTATGCAACTTGAGAATGTTACTGAAGATGCAAAACCCTCTTTTACCCTTATCAATCCCTTTGTACTAAAACCTTACGAAATAGAGATTCCCGATTCGATCCTGGCACTTTTAGACATTAAAGAAGATACCAATATTTTAATTTTCAACATAGTCGTTATACAAAACCCTTTAGAAAACTCTGCTGTCAATTTTGTCGCTCCCATCATATTTAACACCGATAACAAAACCATGGCACAGACCATCTTGGATGGAAAGTCTGCGCAAGAGCATGGCATGGCAGAGCCTATCAGTGACTTTATGAACAAAGAAGAAGCGTAGATGTCAAAACTTATAAGCTTCATCGGAAATGGAAACATGGCCCTGGCCATCGCTAAGGGTCTCAAAAATGACTATGCGATAGAAGTCATAGGACGCACACCAAAAAACATGGATGCCTTTGAAGAAGCCTTAGGCATAAAGATCGGAAAACATGCACTTAAAGATTTTGATGTAACAGGTAAAACCCTTATTTTTGCCGTCAAACCACAAAACCTCGATGAAGTCTCGGCACAGCTGCAGGGTAAGGCCCAGGCCTTGTACTCGATCCTAGCCGGTACAAAACTTGAAAACTTAAAAAAATCCATTAAGGCAGAAGCTTATGTCAGGGCCATGCCAAACATGGCTGCCTCCGTTCAAAAGTCAATGACAACATTAACGGGAGACTTAAGTTTACAAGAAGAAGCCCTGAACATTTTCAATGCTATCGGAACTCCGTATTGGCTGGGCAGTGAAAAAGAGATTGATATCGCAACTGCTCTTGCGGGAAGCGGACCCGCCTACCTTGCCCTTATCGCCGAAGCCTTGACAGACGGAGCCGTAAACCAGGGTCTAAAACGTCCCGACGCGATGGCGATAATGCGAGGTCTCTTCGACGGGTTTGGCACGCTGATACAAGAGCAACACCCTGCCCTTTTAAAAGATACCGTGATGAGTCCGGGCGGGACAACGGCCGCCGGTTACACTGCCTTAGAAAGTTCCGGTGTCAGAGATGGATGCATTCAAGCTATCACCAAGGCAAACGAACGTGCCAAAGCACTTTCGTAAACCCAAGGTAAACCCGTGGTAAACGAAGAGAAAACAGTCTCCCAATAATCAAAAATTCTAATACCTAAGCTCTCTTTTTAACATTAACTGAAGTATCTTTGTGTTTATAATTAGGCAACACATTTCTCACACTTAGTTACGAGCCCTGTTCTTGTGTGCAGTATTTTAAAGGATATGTTATGAAAAACCTTTTGACTCTTTTCTTCTTATTTACTATCATTTTTCAAAATATTGATGCTCTGGCAGATGACAATGAGACCGTCAACAACACCTGTAACGGTGAGTTGATTGAAGAACTTAACTACATTTCTAGCACAGTAACACACACCCAATCAGGTACTGTTACAACGGCTGGCGATCCCGTTGATTATCATTACTTCCGTCCGAGTATATCAGGTTCTGTAGCACTCAACTTTAGTTCGACGAGCCGTATGGATCTTGATATCAGTATTATCAACTGTGACGGAGATGAAGTTGAAAGCTTTTTTAATAAAAGCAGCGGAACAGTCACTTTTAGCCTCAGTCCATCCGACACCGTTTATCTGAAAACATCCGCCAGATCAAGCACTCTGAACAGTTATGATATCACCATGGTTTTTACCCCTGCCGCCAAAGTCTTTGGCTGTTCCAATCCAAAAACATTTTCAGTGAGAAAAAGTATTATCCTCCCCGGTGATATCATAGCGATCGGAAACTCAAACATCTGTTCGGATCACGATTATGACGGTGATTGTGATGATAATCAAATTCGTGACAACCATCAAACCAACATGATCTATATCAACGCATCATCAAGCTCACAGATACCTACAGGTGACGCCTCAGAGAACACGTCCTCGGCCGCCCTTACACTTCCCGCCGGTGCAACCGTCGCCTGGGCAGGTCTATACTGGCAAGCAGAGCTATATGATATAAAAACGGATGCAGACTACGTTAAAAAAGAGAGAGCCGACACCATCAAATTTAAAACACCCTCCGGCGGGTATCAAGACCTTGTGGCAGATGAGCACTATTATGTCTTTCTTGAAAGATCAGGTCGATTTGAAGAGCATTATCAGTCTTTTAAAGATGTAACCGACCTCGTAACACAAGACGGAAACTACTCTGTTGCCAACATCCAAGCCACAACGGGGCATCTAGCCGCTCCGGGTGCCGAAGCGGGATGGACCCTTCAGATCATCTACGAATACCCCAATGCAGAACCGCGCAGTATCGCTATCAACGACGGCTATATTGCGCTCTACGACTCCGCCGGTGATGGCGATGATTATGTAGAAGATGTGAATGACCACTATGGGGCCAGCTGTTCAACCGGTGCGAGCAACACGGGTGTGTATGGTCGATCCGTAAGCTTTCCTATATCCGGTTTCTTGACACCAAAGGCCGCCGGTTTCAAGACGGATCTGTCCGTATTTCTAACCGATGCCGATCCGGGAGCAGGCGGTTCTGAGGAGAAGCTCTTCATCACTAAAAAAGACAATACCCCTGTTTTGGTCGACCCGACCTCCAACGCGTGGACCTACGCAATAACGAATAAAGACGGCTCAGATAATCGTAACCGAACACCCGATTATATCTATCCCATCAGTGTGACGATCAAGAACTACACCCTTACCGATGCCCTGGACACGGAACAAAGCTCAACGCAGGTCACCTTTGAAACAGGATATGATAGACTTTTTATGGGTGTAATAGGCTTTGCCACAGACCTGCGAAAACCTCTGCTGTGTTACGACTACTCATACAAACAAAACGACAGATTTTTTACCGAAGAGAACAACGGTACCCAGGATCCGAAAGTATCCGGTAATATCTTTCCAAATGAGCCCATTGATGTACGTCTGTACATACAGAACAAAGAGGCATCCGACATTATTGCAGAAGACATCGTCGTCAATATTTTGGATCTAAACACTTCACAAGCAACCTATGTTCGTGAGAGCACTCGACTCACCGCAGCCAATTCAATCACACCGGTCTCTGTCAGTGACAGCTCTCTCACCGTTAGTGACTCCTATATCAAAGACATCAATGCTGCCGATCTTAACAGTTTGGAGTATTTTTATACCTATTTCGAGATAGACCCCTCCTCATCCACTATCGATATGCCGCTAAATGCCAGAATTGATTACAATATCACCCTGCCGACTGGAGGCACTCCTATCACTATTCCCTACCGGGTCTATCTCAACAGTGATATAGAGTTATGTACAGGCGCCTATTCAGGGTTTACCCCGACATTTGCAGCCTTTAATGTAGCGCATAAAAACACCTACTTAAACAGCGGTGTCTACAATATCCCCACACAGGTAGCCAAGAAGGTTGATGATTTTACGGTTGTATCCTATGATACGACCGATACGACAACGGTACATACGGAAAAACCTCTAAGCAGTGTAGTCTCTGTCGAACTTATCGATATCGGCGGGTATCAGGACTCCACTGTTGCCTGTAATGACCCGGATGCCAGTATATCTCCTCGTGTTTGGCTGACCTTCGACTCAAACACATCACGTGCAGACTTTAACAGAACAAGTATAAATCAGGCCATAGCGGACGGAGCCGTATCTGACCAGATAGCCAGTCTTCCCAATCCTATCAGCAATGCAGAAGAGTTTTTTGGTACCGTTCGTGAAAATACGGCCTTTAGAGTCTCTTATAACCTTGCCGATGGCAACGGTTCTCTGATCGAACTCCAAGATGCCTATAATGGTGCCGGGACCTTTATTGGTTATAATGTACTGAACTTTACTGAACTTATCAACGTTAACGGCGGGGTCTGTCTTGTCGATGTGGACGGGAACACAGCGAATTCCGACCTTATCGCGCAGTTTTGTAACAATGCAGGTCTCGGTGCGGCCTCGTCCATGACTCCGGCTGAACTGGCTGTCTGTATGGAGTGCGTTTACGGTTATAGGGTAAAATATGACTGTTCACGAGACAACTTTGCCATCCGTCCTGAAGCATTTAAAATCACACTCTCCGATAACAACCAATCCACACTTGTTACAGACACCACCAAAGTGGTTCCCGTAAACGGCCATATCGCTGCGGGCTACGACTATCGTTATGACGTCAATGCGACCTCTCATTTTGATGAGTTACCGGTCAAAGGCTATACCCGAAACTACGAAATAAACAGTTCCACCGGCTTGCCCGAACCAGATCATAATATCACCTATGTCTGGAGTCCGGGAGCAACAGACGTCTCCGGCTGTAACGATACAAACAGCACTTTTCCGACCGTTCGTCTTCTTGACGGTGCCGCTGTTAACTATCAAAATAAAAATAAAGATGTTGGACATTATGACCTACAGATGCGTGATGCCTCGTGGACAAAAGTCGATCAATCCGCACTGCACCATGTCGCGCCGTATTACAGCACCGCTTCGGACTGTATCTTAAATGATGACACTACTCCCAGTAATCTCGTGAGCTTGACAAGGTCTAATGTCGGTTGTACTATCTCATCAGAGCACACAAAGACCTATGTCAATCCCGATACAACTGCAACGACAACTGTCACTTATCAAGATTATGATATAACAGTTCACCCTTATACCTTTGATATCACGGCTATGAGGTTTCAAAAAGGTGATGTCAACTCGAGCACCGATGTCATACCTTCCAATGCTTTTGTGTATCAGAACAGTATCATCAACCCCGGCGATGATCTCAACATGTCTCTACGGTATATCGGGCGTCTGCGCGCCACAGGGGCAGATGGGCTTTCACTAAGCAATTTTGTAAGCAACTGCTATTCACAAGACTTAAACCTTGATATCAACACGAGTGCCCTCAATTTAACAAACTATCCGGTCTACTCATACAGACTTAGAGAGAAAGATCAAAACCTTACTCTAATCAATGATACCATCAGAGGAGACAACAACCTGACAGACACTCTTGTCGGCCTTATCACGCTCCCGGCTGGGAACTTCATAAAAACGATGAACGGAGAAGCCGAACTAGAACTAAATATAAACTTCAACAGAGCGGTCAATGTTCCATACAATCCTATACAAATAACTTATGACGACTTCAATGTAAGTTGTAAAGCTCTAGGGGACTGCCAACATGACGTAGACATGACAACAAACAATCCAGCCGGTATCATCAACAGCAATCAAGTCGTCACCCACCTGTACGGTCGTGCCCATATCCCTCGGCAGCGTGTATCGGGCAACACGGCTCAGGTACCAATCTATTATGAGTTTTACTGTGATTCAGATGCAGCTGCGCTGCCATCTGCCTGTACTATCGGGAGCTTTGCCTCTTTACCGACTTCAGGTTCTGCAATCTCGCCAGATGCTCTCCTAAGCCAAGATGATGTACGTTGGTACATTCAGACCCAACACAATACCGGTATAGACGGAAATGTGACTTCTACGCAGACCAGAGATATCAACTCGGACAGAGTTGGAGATGATAATGCTCAATTTTCACAAATGAGTGTTGACAATACCACTAATCTTGGAACCTATACCTACCGCGGCAACAAAGGATATCCTTACAAGGCCACGATGGAGATCCCTACTCCCGACTGGTTGATTTACAACCGTTATGATGAAAGCAACACTGTCAATAACGGCGGTAATGTCGTCAATAACTTTGAACTTGAGTTTACTCGATCCGGATCATGGGCAGGAGAAGACAGCAGCGGGGTTCAGACAGACTCAAACGCATCTTCAGTGACTAACAGGCGCATTCAATGGTAAGACTACAGATGCTTACGCAGAAAGACAAAAGGCCCGGTTTTCGTTCTGCCTTTACCATGATAGAACTTATCTTTGCCATTGTGATCATCAGTATTGCGATCTTGGCTTTACCGACGATACTGGTACGTGACGCCTCTTCTCAAGAGCAGACCTTAAAAGAAGAAGGCATAATGTTAACCACGACTAAAATAGCCCAGATACTCACCTATTCATGGGATCAAAGCAGTTCACCCACTACCGTTATGTCAACATCTCAGGTCCTTGATACAAGCCATGGTGATTCAGACTTTGACAGAAATGCAAGTGACTTTCGTGTAGGACACTTTCAAGATGAACTTCGACGACGAATGACACCTAATTCTTCTACAAGAACAGCGGGAACAATCGGCGGCGCGGCAGGAACAAATATCGGAGCCTTTAATAATGACGTAGAGACTGTCGGGACTCCCAACAACCCTCAGGGTTACAAGAAACAGTATAGGACTACGACCACGGTAAGATACGTCAGTGATGCAGCAAACTATGGTGATAACAATATCAGCTTTGACTTTAGCACTACAGCGGGATTAAGTACTACCAATTCGACCAATCTCAAGATGGTTCAAGTCTCCACCGATGAGATGGACACTGCCGGTGCCTGGGTTCCCATCATACAGATGACCTCCTTTAGTGCAAATATCGGTGAGGCCGAGTTTTATAAAAGGAGATATTAATGCGACGCGCTTTTACCTTTTTGGAGTTGATATTTGTTATTATCGTTATTGGTATTTTGGCCAAGTTTGGGACAAACCTTATGATGACAGCCTATACTGCTTATGCCGCCAGTACAATCAACAACCGTCTCCAAGTGGATGCCGAGCTTGCCTTAAAACAGATCTCAAACCGACTTCAGTACCGCATTAAAGACTCTGTCATCGCCAGAGCAACTCCCGGGGGGACTTTTGATGCATTGACCTCCGCTGACGCCAATGCGACTATCCTCGAGTGGGTTGGGTATGACATTGACGGCTGGCTGGGGACAAACAGAGCGGGTATAGGCGGTGAGCCTGTTTTCAACAGACCCACCTGGAGCGGTGTCATAGATGTTGACGATGCCGCTGCCGTTGCTGCGCTTAGTTACCTGCAAAGCCCGGGTACAGACACTACTTTGGCAAATAATGTCATTCAGTCCATACGGGCCAACGGATCGGCTACAGGCATTGCTAATGCAGCTGTCTTTTTTACAGGCGCAAACAGTGATGTGCAGACCGACTACGGATGGGACGGTAGCGTTCAAGCGACACAAAGCACAACCGCAGCCCACCCTATAACGAATGCCGGAGCCGGATCACTAAGCCAATTGGTGGACGCCACTGCCGGGCCTTCAACTTTTACCAACACTGACGTTTATGAAAACTATAAATTGGCATGGACAGCTTATGCCATCCGCATTATGGATAATGATGCGGATGGAGATAATGATCTCGTCTTGTATTACGATTATCAGCCCTGGGCGGGAGAAGATTTTTTAAATGATGGAACAGCTATACTCCTGCTGCCGAATGTAGATACCTTTAAGTTTTCAGGCATGGGTGACACCATAAGACTTCAAGTCTGTGTGAATGAAGAAAATTCATTAGGGGAAGGACTCTACGCGATATGCAAAGAAACGGCAATATTTTAAACAAACCAACAATGCGTTCAGGTATGGCAATGATTATGGCGATTGGATTTTTAGTCGTCATAGCTGGTATGATGGCCATAATGATGAATATGTCATCCCTCGCCAACAAACGAACGGAGCATGTCTATTTTACGGAACAGGCTCAACTGCTTGCAAAAAGTGCGACTGAATTTGCTCTTTTAGCTATCTCGGGACATAATAGAGCAGGTAACTCTTGTGTGCAGACAATTAATTCTGATTATGCCGGGTACTTTGATGTCAACACAACGATACGCTATATAGGGTTAGGAGGAGCGGGAAGCTGTGGTACGAACTCTTTTGTCGATACCATCACAACGCCTCAGTCTGTAGGAACCGTACTGATTGATGTCTCGGTAACAAGTATTGACACGGCACTGAACCTTGGGAACACTATCCGCTATCACCGCCGAACGATACAAAAGCCTTAACTCTTATAGAGGGACGGCTGAAACTCCTCATCATGAGAACGTCTTTTTATCTTCTCTTTCTTCTTTAAGCCACCTCTATTTGATAAAATTAAGAATTCTCTCGTTATAATCTATTAACTTTGTTACCAAGGATAAATAATGAATATTAGTATGGTTGGACGTCAGGTTGAACTTACCGACACGATTAAACAACAGATAGAGGCTTCGATTGATTCATTAAGCAAGTTTAACTTAGACATTATCTCTGTGCGCGCCATTGCCTCTGGCGAAGAGAAAAAAGGGCATAAGGGTAAGGGTGTCAGTATTGAGTTTAGCATTAACCTTCCTAATAAAAACACTATTGTCATTAAACAGCGTGATGATGACCTCTATGCTGCTATCGATGTTGCCGCCAATCGTGCGCAAAAAGCACTGCGCCGCCATCATGACCGAATCCGCGATCATAAAAAAGAGGGGATTAACGGAGCCAAGGCAGCCTCTAAAGATATCGACATGAGTAGTGAAAAAGAGGCGGTAGAGGATGAGATCGTTCCTCATGAACTTGAATTGTATAAACCTCAAGAAGTGCAAGACATCTTAGAAAACCTCAAAGAGACGGGCAAACAGTTTGAGATTTTCAATGATATAGACGGAAAAACACGTGTTTTGTATAAACGCAATGATGGACGTTTTGGTCTCTACTAAGTCCTAGCTATCTGAAGGGAACTGTGTCCCTTTTGTCTTTAAATACCCTTGTACCTCTTCTATCACGGCTTCGTCATTTGCCATATCCACATACTTAAAACTCTCACCGCTTTGCTCATTTCCACTTAACAAGTCACCGCTTTTTCTATACTTCAGATCCAATCGCGCAATATCAAAACCACTTATTGTCGTCGAAAAAGATTCAAGCCGTTTAGACTCTTTCGTATTGGTATAAAGATAACAGTATCCCTTCAGTCCAGTTCGACTTACCCGGCCTCGCAACTGATGTAAGGTAGAAAGGCCCAAGCGTTCAGCCCCGACAATGACCACCGTAGTAAGCTCCGGCAGAGATATTCCCACTTCTACCACCGTTGTCGCCAAGAGGATATCCCCTTTTTCTCTAAAGTCATACAAGACCTGCTCTTTTTCCTTATCCTTACCGTGGGTGACATAGACCCTGTCAAAGCGGCTCTCCCAAAATCCCCTCGCCTCTTCAATGCTTTGATACGCTATCATCTCGCTCTGCTCAACCAGAGGGTAAACGATCAAGATCTGATGTCCATGTGCAATTTCGGCCTTGATATGCTCTAAAAGTTCAGGAAAATCACTTTTATGAATCACCTTGGTATCAATATCTTTTTTAAAGGGTGTCTGAGTGATCAAAGATACATCCAGAAGTGAAGAGTTTATCATCGCCTGTGTCCTGGGAATAGGCGTCGCGGAGAACTGTAAAAAATGGGGTCTTGCCTTCTCATTATCAAAATAGACATCGCCTTTCAGCGACCGCTTTTGCTTGTTTTCTGAAGAAACATCGCCTTTCAGCGACCGCTTTTGCTTGTTTTCTATCATTTTTGCCAGCTTGTTTCGCTGCGCTGTTCCAAAGCGGTGCTGTTCATCTATCATCACCAAGGCGACCTCCTTGAGCTCTCTGTAGAGTAAGGCGTGTGTTCCAATGATAAAGTCATATGCACTGAGCTCTTCTTTCTTGCTCTTGTTGGTTACCAGGGCTATCTTCATATCCTCTGGTAAAAACTTTTTTGCCTCTTCAAACAGCTGATTGGCCAGAACCGTCGTCGGTGCCATCAAAATGGATCCCTCTTTTCTAGCCATGTAAGCACAAGCAAGAATAACCATCGTCTTTCCGGCGCCGACATCACCAACGATCATGCGCTTGGCTGCCGTGCCTTTTTCCATATCATTTTGTATCTTCTTAATGGCGCGTAATTGATCTTGCGTGAGCTCAAACGGCAGGGTCTTAACCCATGCTTCATACTCGCCTTTAAATGACACCAGGGCAGGATATGACTCTTTTTTGGAGGATAATATCTTAAGATGGTTGTAAAGTTCTGCAAACTTCAAGGCATAAAGATTGTTTCCGTGTTGTACATTTCCCTCTGCCGCCGGAAACTCCTTGGGAAAATGTAAATGTATCAAGTTCTGCGCTATAGCTTCGGGCAGTCCCTCTCGTATCAGGCCGTCACGGGTAACATACCTTGCAACCAGCTTTCGCATCAAGTCCACTCTCAATGCTGTTTTGTACCTAGCAATAATCCCACCTGAGTCGTTTACAAGTCGCGGTTGGATCATCTGTATAGTTGAAAAATTAAGCTCCATTTTTCCAAAGACAAATATTCTCTCCCCTACAATAAATTGGCGTTTGTGATAGGACTTGGGTTGAAATATAATGGCTTCGAGTTCTTGATTTAGGTTATAAGAGAACAGCTGCAGCTTGATAAACTTGATTGACTGGGAAAAAGACCTGATCTCTACATCGAGAACTTGGGGCTTTCCGATATGAGGAAGTGCATAAAGATTTCTATCTTCATAAGATGAAGGCAGTAAAAGAGCGAGTTCAATGCAGTTTCTTATCCCCAGTTTGGCAAACTTGGGAAGATCCTTTTCATCGATCTCACAACCCATTGATTTACTGCGTTACTATCGCATACGAAAGGTTTAAAATCTCTTTATGTTGGCTTATAAAAGTATTAAGGTCTTTTAACTCCAGTGCCTCTATCAGATCAAGTTCACGTTGAGAGTTATCCAGTGGAGCACCCTTGTAATAATCCTGAAATGTACGGCCAAGGCGTTGGGAAAGTGTCTCAACACGAAGCGGTTCAGATCCTAAAAGAAATCTTTTGGCCTGATCTAACTCATCTTGCGTTACCCCCTTGTCTACAAAGGTCTTGATCACTTCATTCACTGACTTTTGTGCCTCGTCTTGAGACTCAAGTTTGGTTTGAAGGTATCCTGAGAAATAGGCATTTGTACGGTTAACCTGAACGCGCCCGTAAGCTGAGTAGGCCAAACCTTTTTTCACACGGATCTCTTCCATCAGCCTCGATCCAAATCCACTTGAGCCCAAGATAAAAATGGCAACACGTGACTTGTAATAATCTGCGTCACCCGTCTTCATATTAAAGGGACTGCCAAAATAGACATAGGCCTGTTCTGTTTTCTTGCGAACAATCTCCTCAGTAGTTTTTGGATTGACTTCAAAATACGGAAGTGTCGTTTTTGAACCTTTTTGAAGTGGTGCAAGCAGCTTTTGTACAGTTGCTGTTGCTTCATCCTGACTCAGGTCTCCGCCTATGACACAGATCGCTCGTTTTCTTACTATATGTTCGTCGATGAATGTTTTAATATCATCTACTTTCAAGGCATTAACACTTTCACTCGTCCCTATCGGTGCCAAGGCCAAAACCGTGTTTTTGAACAACAGCTCTTTGAGTGTTCTGCCCGCGACATAATCGAAATCCGTGCTTTTTCTCTGTATCTCACCCTGTGTTACCGTTTTCACCTGCTCCAGTGCATCCTCACTTAGATTAGGATCGTTTAACAAATCACTCAAGGCGTCAACCCCTTCTTGCATATGCTCTTTCAAACATGAAAGTTCAAAGACGAAGGTCTCCCCGCCAGAATGAGCAGAGATATGTATCGCTTTGGCATCAAGTCTTTGTGCAAATTCTTTGCTGCCAAGCGTTTTTGTTCCTTCTGCATATACCTTTGCTACAGCACGTGAGAGACCGGCATGCCCTGCATTTGCAATTGAACCACCGTTTTGAAAAACCAGTTGTATGGAGACAATAGGCAGCCTCTTATCATTTTCATATATCAAAGGTACCTTTGTATCGTTTACATCAAGTTCTATAATTTCGCTTCCCATCATTACCTCACAAATTAACAAAAGTGTTATTAAAAAATTTTTCACGCAAATTTCTCCAGTGTCTCATAAGCCGTATTACGAATAGCCGGAACCTCGCCGATATCGGCAATGAGATGAACCATCTCTTCCTTCGCCATTCTAAATCCTGCTCCCGCACTGCGTACTACATTTTCTTCCATCATCGTCGAGCCAAGATCATTGGCACCAAACTTCAGCGCCATCTGACCGATGTAAGGGCCCTGAGTCACCCAAGAGCTTTGAATATTGGGCACATTATCTAAAAATAGACGTGATACTGCCAAAAGACGCAGGTACCTGTTTGACGACGGTTTGTCAATATCGGGGATCTCTTCGGAAAGCTGAGTATTTTGTCCCTGGAATGACCACATGATAAAGGCTCTGAAACCGCCTGTCTCATCTTGCAGTTTACGTACCATGTTCCAGTGTTCGACGATCTCCTCATCTGTTTCAACAGTACCAAACATCATGGTTGCCGTTGACTTTATACCAAGCTTATGCGCCTGCCTGTGTACATCTATCCACACATGTGAATCATGTTTTTTAGGAGCGATAATATCACGTACCCGATCAGAGAGTATCTCAGCCCCTGCACCGGGAATAGACGAAAGGCCCTTGTCTTTAAGGCGCTGCAATACCTCTACAATACTTATCTTTGATATTTTTGCAATATAGTCCAGCTCGATGGCAGAAAAGGCATGAATGGTAATCTGAGGATACTTTTCGTGTATATGACCGACAAGTTCTTCATAAAACTCTATCTTCAGCTTCGGATGTACTCCGCCTTGAAAAAGGATCTGTGTTCCGCCAATGGCAACAAGCTCGTCGATCTTCACATCAATCTCTTCGTGGGTCAGAACATAAGCATCATCCGCCTTGGCATGCCTGTAAAAAGCACAAAACTTGCAATCTACCCAACATACATTGGTGTAGTTGATATTTCTATCGACTACAAATGTGGTGACACCCTTGGGATGAAGTTCTTTTTTTCTGGCACTTGCCATTTTTCCAAGCTCTTTTAAATCACCCTCTCGAATAAGTTTTAGCGCTTCTTCTGATGTCATTCTACTCATAATTGTTCCTACTTTAAACGCGCTTTATCACTTATTTTTTCCATGCCCGCGTTGACTTTATTTGTCAGTGCATCTTCTTTTAAGAAGTGGTGGCTTTTTATCCATGTTCCGTTTCTATACGCCACTTTTACATTTTGCCCATGATCCTTATACACAAGGATACGAAGAGGAAGATCCAGAGCAATGGTCATATCTTCTTGCATTAATAAAGTACCCACCTTGGGATTACCGAAGATAATAACCTTGGACTCATTAAGCTTCATATTCACACCCTTGGCATTTGCCTTATGATCGATCACCGTAAAAACACTCAGGCCTTTTTTTGTCACAACAGACTTGATACGTTCAATTGTCTCATCAACGGAAAAATCACTTGATTTAATAATAATATCATTAGCAAACAGTGATACACTTAACACTAAAGTCGTCAACACTTTTCTCATATCATCTTCCTTTTCCTCAAGTCCATTTCATCTAAGATGGACACTATTAAACAGCATATCAAAATACCGAAAACACTTAAATTAATACAACCGGTTTTAACTTCGCACTATTATAGTTTGTATGAGCTTACCATTTGCTGTCATCAATCCAACTATCTCCACACATATAATCTTCTTGTCAAACAAGTATATTCATAACCCTGTTCTTAACTCTGAGCCGGGCTAAGCCTACCATCTCCCCTGTCTCTTACGACGCTTAAAAAACACTCTATAGATCACAAATAAAACAATCAGACCCGCTGCAATCTGTATCCAGGCACCCAAACGAAGCATCTTGTTTAAGATAGTTCCGTGTGTCTTATTATCTAGCTTCATACCCGCCATCTCAGAAGCGTGTACCATAGCAGAAACTGCCAGGTCACCATCGGGGATATTAATATGGCACGACAGGCACACGCCTCTTCTATCTAAGCCTTCACGTTGATCATCATCGAGAGGGCCTTCCAGACTCCAGTGATGCCCGACAGTTTGAAGCTGTGTTCCGTTTTCATCCATAAAACGTGAATAATCATGGTCCAAGTTTTTAATGGCTGGGATCTGCTCATCAAAGATAGATGGAATCACAGTGCCCTCTGCCGTCATCAGGTCAACAATGGTCGTTTGACTTGGATTGCCCGTTGTTTTCGCTCCATCAACGCCCAGTCCCAAGGCTTTATCACTGGCATGACAGCTTTCACAGGTTCGTGAGCGTTTTTGAACAGTATGAGGCTGAACCGGTGACATATCAATGGCTTTTTGACCCTCTTCTCCCGCACCTTCTACATTGGGGATCTTAAAGATATAGTTTTGCAGTAGCGCCTTGCCGTCTTTGCTGATAACCGTGATCGTTGTTTGGCACCCAGGAATCGTCGGTGAGACACGGCCTTCACCGTTTTGTGAAAGCGGCGGGTTTTCCCAGCGAAGATACGAACGTGTTTCCGTGACTTTTCCGTCGATAAGATACTCTTTGAGATCTTTTTTCATGTCTCCTGTGCGCCCGTGAATATCCTGATCATGCGAAGCCTTCAGCCAATCCACATTCTTTTTCTTGCCTGAGTAATCAATTTTTACATGGCAGCCATAACACTGAGGTGCCCAGGTTGCATGACAGGTATAACACTCCAGATCACTGGTATGAGCATCAATAGCGTCCATCGCGACAAGTGCTTCTTTTGAAAGTTTTTTCTCTTCTTTCAAAGCTTTTAAAGGCCTGAGTTCAATATCTTTACCTGAGGCGAGGTGAACCGTGACATGCGTACCGTTTTTCACGACGTTGGTCAGCGGATTTCCACGGGCCGAGAGAAGATAACCCTCTTTCGCCTCGTATTGTGTCCCTTTTTTAAGATACTCGGCCATGGTCTTTGTCGTTCCGCGCTTTTTATCATCATCACAAACCTTCGAAAACTCGTCTGAATAGCCCAGAGGAAGCTCCCAAGGATAAGCCTTGGTCGTACCGTGACAGTCTTGACATTCGATCTCTACGGGAGCCAGTGTTGTGCCTGATAAAAAACCGTCTCCGTGTAGGTCATTGGAAGTGTGACAGTCCTGACACAACATCCCTTTTTGATAGTGGATATCCGACTTCATATGAAGGTATTTTTTGGTATGAAGTTTAGGCTGTCCGTTTCCTTCTTCATCGAAAGTAGCATTATAGGAAGTCTCCATAAGACCCTGATAAGACACGCCTATTCGCTTACCGCGGTTGTGACAGGTCGTACAGGTCTCGACAGGAACACCTGAATACTCAATCTCGTGCACTTTCACCTTGGCATCGCGGGAGGATTGAATAGAGTGAACAAGCATATGTCCCGGGTCTTTTGAAATAGTTTTGTCTACACCTTCATAAAGACCCGAGTTTGAGTAAGGAATATGACAGGCCGCACATCCGATACCTCTAAAATCACCGCGTTTCTGGCGTCCCTTCGAACCTGTATGGCAACGCAGGCAGTCTTGACGAAGGTAGGTATACACAGCCAAAGTCGGATCTTTTTCCACCTCTTCAGCCGTTGGTGCCTGAGGCAGTGTTTTCATCTCGCGAGGAAACACGTCCGGTTCCATGGCAGAGAGTTCCTGCATATATTTTTTATACGCAGGTGAACCCAGACGTGAATGCGGATCCTCGGGGTTTTTAGTTACATAATTGCCGATATCATGTTTATAACCATTTTTACCGCCAAAGCCCCACAGTGTCCCCTGTATCTTACCCTGTTCTGTCTGCATAAGGGAGTTGTGCTGAGAGGCGACCTGCTCTTTATGGCACATCCCGCAGGTGTGTTCATTGATCCACGGGCTGGCGGGTGCGGGATAATACTCTTTAGGACCCTTATGGGTCAAAAAGTACTTTACCGTACCGCTATGAGAGCGTTTTTGATCTTTTGTACTTGGGTTCCCGCCATGACAGACGATACAATCATTTCCCTTGTGCCCTGCCTGCTCAGCAACCACCAGGATCTCTTTCATCATCTGCGACTCTTTGTCTCGGATATCTGCAATACCCTTATGACATTCAATACAGGTATTTTTGGCAAGAAGGGTAAGACTTAAGAAGAGTACAAGAGAAAGAACTTTTTTCATATGACTATTTTGACTTTGCGATAGCGTCTAGCACACCGTTAATAAATTTTGGAGACTGTTCTGTTCCGAAAGCCTTTGTGATTTCAATGGCCTCATTAATAATCACCGCTGAATCCAACTCACCAAAAAGGATCTCATACCCGCCTAATCGAAGCGTCGCACGCTCTATCGAGCCCAAACGGTCAAAATCCCAATCCGTGAGGTTTTCAATAATCTTTTTATCGATCTCGTCAATGTGATCCATCACACCCTTAAAAAGCTCCAGAGCGAAATCCCTCTGTTTATTGCGGATCTTTTTTTCTTCAAGAATCTCATCTGAAAAGTCAGCAATACTTTGATTTCCAAGATCATGTGCATACAAAAGACTTACTACCGCCATTCTAGCGTGATGACGTGTCGCCATTATGCTTCCAACGCGCTGTAAAGGTTTAACATCTCAATAACAGTGACCATAGCTTCGCCACCTTTATTTCCGGCCTTAGAGCCTGCACGTTCGATAGCTTGCTCAATCGTATCAACCGTCAATACGCCAAAGGCTACCGGCTTACCATACTTAAGAGCCATCGATGCTACACCCTTGGTCGCCTCGGCAGAGATATAATCAAAATGCGGAGTCGCTCCACGGATTACCGCTCCCAGACAGCATACTGCGTCGTATTTACCCGATGCCAGAGTCTTCTCAAGCGCCAAAGGAACTTCAAACGCTCCTGGCACTAAGATAAGTTCTAAATCTTCTTCATTTCCGCCATGGCGAAGGTAGGCATCTTTTGCACCTTCAACCAAACGGTCTGTGATGATGTGGTTAAAACGTGCGTTGATAATGGCAATTTTTTTGCCTGTTTGAACTTGTAATTTACCTTCAACAATTTTCATATAGCTTCCTTTTTACTATGTCTTCGTACCTTTAAGCAAGGCTTTCGTCTGCTTATAATTAGGCGGGATTATAGCGAAGATACCTCTTTAATCTTCTGAAGTGTATCGACAAGCCCTTCCAGCTCATCGAGTTTTACCATATTTGGCCCGTCCGATAGTGCTATCGACGGATCAAAATGTGTCTCAAAAAAGTAGCCGTCGACACCGACAGCGGCAGCTGCTTTGGCAAGGTAAGGCACCATCGAAGAGTCACCCCCTGTTTTACCACCTGCCGCTCCGGGCATCTGAACACTGTGCGTCGCGTCAAAAATAACAGGCGCAAAGTTCTTCATGATAACAAGCGAGCGCATATCTACCACAAGGTTCCCATACCCGAAGGTAGAACCACGCTCGCAGAGGTAAACCTTATGCTTTAAAGCGTTCTCATAACTTGCCTCATCACATCCGCGGGTATTGAGTACTTTTAAGACCGGGTACTGCATATCGGCAGGAGCTAAGAACTGCCCTTTTTTAATGTTGATAATACAGTCTGTTTTTGCAGCAGCCACAAGCAGATCTGTTTGACGGCATAAGAAGGCCGGGATCTGCAACACATCTACTACCTTTGAAACAGCCTCTACCTGAGCGCTTTCATGGATGTCCGTTACGATCTTATATCCAAAAGTATCTTTAACCTTTTGAAGGATTCGCATCCCCTCTTCCAAACCCGGTCCTCTAAAACTCTCCAAAGAGGTACGGTTGGCCTTGTCAAAACTGGCCTTGAAATAAAAATCTATTTCCGGGTTCTCATGATAAGGACGAAGCGCCTCGGCAATCTTCATTATATTTTCTTCACTCTCAATAACACAGGGGCCTGCAAAAAGTACCATTAGATTTATCCTTCTGTTATGTGCGGCTTCAGTGGCTGACATATCTTGTGTGTGATTATAGCTTATTTTTTGATGACCAGGAGTCCGGCTATAAATATAGCCAAGATCCCAAAGCTCGTTGTGATACTTGGGAGTGCATCACCCATGAACAGTCCCAAGATAATGGCAAAGACGATGTTGGAATACGAAGCAGCCCCGACGGTTCCCGCCTTTGTCACGCCATAAGCCTTTGTCATGTAAAGCTGTGCCATCGTCGCGAACAGACCCAAACCAAAGATAAAGAACCACTCTTTTCCATGCGGAACCGTAAAAGGCGCAAAAACAAAATCCAGTGCCTCCACATAGACATAAGGCTCAAACATCAATAGAACAAGAGGACCCACCGTGCCCACCGTCATAAAAGAGAGGACAATGGCCCGTGTGTCATAATTGTTTCTCAACTCTCTCACCGAGGTATACGCCAAGGCTGCACCAATACCCGAAAAGATCCCAAGAAGATCTGTCTTCTTAAAGAGAAGACCTTCAGGCTGCGTGATCAAAACGATACCCACAAAACCGATAAGAAGTGCTATCCAACCATAGATACCCATCTTCTCTTTTAAAAACAGGTACGCGAACACTGCTGTAAATATGGGTGAGGTCTTGGAGAAGGTCATCGCATCAGCCAGAGATATATGCGCGATATTATAAAAAAAGGCCAGCAGTGCCAAAAAGCCCATCAGGCCGCGAAAAAAGAGTAAGAACGGCTTACCGCCTTTTTGTATCAGAGGTCTCTTATAGATCGTAAATCCGATCAACACCACCCCAAATACATTTCTAAAAAAGACGACCTCCAAGGAGCTCATCGATGTGCTCAGTTCTTTGGCAAAGGCACCCATAATCGCAAACAAAAAAGAGGCAAAGAGCATGTATAAAACGCCCCTGTCCATTGAAGATATTTTTTCTATCACACATTTTCCCAACAAATAAAGTTCAAAATTCTATTATAATTCGTATTACATATAGCTATTTTAAGGATATTAATGTTTAATCTTATTTTTTGGGGAATCGTTATTTTTGTCTTATACCGTGTGTATATGAGCTACAAACGATTTCAACGCATCTACTATACGCAAGCGCAGTTCAAAAACATGCATGTCAGCAAAGAAGCCATCGCATCAAGCGAACTGGGACTCTTTGTCGCCTTATGCGCCAAGGTTGCAAAGGCAGACGGGCGCATAGACGAACTTGAGGCCGAACTTATCGGGAATATGTTTGATGATATCTCAAAAGTCTTTCCTCATCCGCAAAGAGTCAAAGGCTTTTTAAAAGAGATCTTTTCAGAAGAGAAACAGCGTCCGCGCAATGTTGACTCTGTGGTATCTCAGCTTTACGTCCTTATCCATAGAGACAGGGCAAAGCGCCAGATGATGATGGGCTTTTTGATAAACATCGCCTTTATCGACGGTAAAGTCACCAGCGCTGAAGAGAACCTACTGACGAAGATAGCCGCCTTCTTACATTTTAGCCCAGATGAGTTTGAGGGAATGATGGATCAGTTTCGCTCAAGCTTTTCAGGTGCAACGGTGCACAGTTCAATAGATGAGGCCTATAAAATCTTGGGAGCCTCTCCTTCTGATGAGTTAAATGCCATCAAGAAGAAGTATCGTGCTCTGGTCAAGAAGTATCATCCTGATATCATTCAGGCTCAAGGGGCGGATGAGCACTACATACAAGACGCGACACGCAAGATTCAGGAGATAAACGAGGCATACGAGGTCATCAAACAGGCAAAAAGCTAGCCCCTAGCTGAGTGTGTGTTGATACCGCTCAATCTTCTTTTTCGTTTTATTAAAATGATCATATTTTAGATGGATGGCAGTCAGACCCAAATACAAAAGCACCATCATCGTCCATACAATACCAAACTGTTTACTTGGTGTCTTTACTATGTAGGAGACAAGCAGGTTTAACTGTACGTAATTTCCAAACCCTGAGAGCGTATATAAAAAAAGATATATGGCGATCACGCTTACGCCGGGGTCAAGCCACAATATAAAAACATCCAGTTCATGTTCCAAGACCTCGCTTAAATATTTAAAGCTTAACAGACTCACAAGGGTAAAGAGCAGAAATTTAAAAGCAAGCAGCAGACCCCTGTCTAAAAAAAGCTTTTTCAGGTTTACCTTTGTATGCAATGCGAAGACGACATCAAAAATCAAAAAAGAGAACAAGAGGGTGATGATAAAGGCTTCGATAAGATTAGAGGTTAATGAGAAAAATATCATATATAAAAGAAGATGATACCCCAGTTTTTGATCCAACCTGTTCTTTGCATAAAGCTTGGCGATACTGTCACGGCTTTGTAAGAGTTTGTTCCCCAAAAAAGTCCAAAATATAAAGATAAAGACAAGCGCGCCCAAGCCTAAGATGATCAGACGTGCATTCATGCTGAAAAATAAAGATGCTTTGACAAAGACCAGGAAAAAAGCCCCCGCCAGCAGGGGCACTCCCACCATAAAAAGCGGTAGTTTGATATAAAACATGATCAGGCGTGAAGCATCCGCATCTTTGATCAAGGTACTGTAGGTCATGGAAAGCTTTTTATTGGTAATGATCAGACGAAGTGGATAGTAAAGGAGTAAGGTCAACACCAAAAAAAGTATCATCGTCATGTGACGTACCGGTTCATACGCGTTTAACAGGGTCAAGGCAACAAAGGCCAGGGCTAAAAAAAGAAAAGAGAACGAGGCCAGTTTTTTTGAGACGTTAGAAATCATCTGCTAATCTTACACTATATTTACTAAAGAAACTTTCACCACCTCAAACCGCTTAGCTTAATTTTGCTAGAGACTTTTCACTACGTGAAACCACTTAGGTTAGTTTTGCTAATATGTCATTACTATAAACAAAGGACAATCTTGGGCAGCCTCTTTCTCTCCATCATCTCTATCTATATCTTTATTCTCGTGGGCTACAGTGCCAAACGCGCCTTTAAAGAGAGGATTGACGAGAAATCATTCAACCTGCTTTCGGTCTATTTTCTACAGGCATTTTTAACCTTTTGGGGTCTGCTTAAACGCCCTATTGACACCGAATTTCTGCTCGCACCCTTGATCTACCTGGGGATCATTGCTATCTCTATCCTCGTGACCTTTTTCCTGGCCCGTCAGCTTTTCACCGATACCAAAGAGCGCTCCATCGCGTCTATCGCTGCGCTGATCGGAAATACGGGAAACCTAGGTATCCCTCTGGGCATCGCTATCTTTGGTGAGGAGAGTATCCCCTATACGACCCTTATCAACCTGATGAACGTCTTTGTCGTCTATACGCTGGGGGTCTATTTTTACTCGCGCGGTAACTTCTCGATGAGAGAGTCCATACTTAACATCTTCAAACTGCCGCCGCTGTGGTTTGCCCTTCTGGCTCTAAGTCTTAACTTTTTTCATATCCAACTGCCTAAAGAGGTGATGAACGCCTTGGGGATGGGAGCCTACGCAAGTATGGTACTGCAGCTTATCTTACTTGGCATGTATTTTTACAGTGTCAGACTTAGACACTTAAACATCAAACTCATTATCCATGTCAACCTGATGAAGTTTCTCCTGCTTCCTCTGCTCGCTTTTTTTATCTTGCAGTTGACATCACTGCCGACGATGATCAAAGGAATTATCTTCATGGAGCTGTTTATGCCTCTGGCCGTGGCAAATGTCAATCTTGGCTCACTCTACCACTGTAGGCCCGAAGATATCACGGCCCTTATCTTCATCTCTTCACTGCTATTTTTAGGGCTGAGTTTTTTTGCACCCTATCTACTGGCATCTATGTAGAAAACAGAGTAGGAATGGCACTTTATGTTTGAAGGTAATATAAACAAAGGCCTAAAAAGATCAATCAAGCGACAAGTTGACATATGTGTTTAAAATACTGTTTTTTTCTACCTGGAATAGAATTACAATCATTGACCACGAGCGGTTCCCGGACTGTTCCAAACAGACATCAGCCATCAAACTCTATCTCCAGAACCTCTGGTGAGAGTCCGATGATCCAGTCAAAGGCGATGACGGTCGGCATCTTCTCTTTTTGAACCAGATAAAAATGTCTGTTTCCTTCGATAAGCTCCTGCGAGATCAAGCCTGTCTTTTTAGCCTCATTTAAGGAGATCTTTAAGAGCACCTCAGCAGTTTTAAACATCTCTTTGGTCTCACTCTCTTTTGGATCGGCATACTCTATCCTGTCACCTTTGCGGATTAAGGAGCGTTTTAAGAACTCAAAACGCTCCAAGGTCTTCACAAATAGAACAACTCCTAACAGTACGATCATCACCGCAACACCCCAATGAAGTACCGATAGGATAAAGGCAAGACTCAATACAACTATCAGGTAAAAAAAGAAAAAAACAAAGGTAAACTTTTCAAATACAATAGTTCTTACTATGGGCAAAAGACCTATAAGCAGTCGCCAGTAAGCTTTTACATTGTCTTTAAACACGACTGTCCGAATCGTTCTGTTCAAGAAAATCTTTTTCCCAAAAGAACTCTATCCACTCTTGTGCCTCATGTACTGCAAAGTCAGGCTGTATTACGGCAGTAGGTTTATAAAAGAGTGAGGCTATCTTGAACTCGATATCAGGAAAACATTTTTGCAGCAGTGCCAAGACCTCTTTGATGGTCTGTCCGCTGTCGACGATATCATCCAGGATCAAGACCTTTTTGGCATCTTTTAGCTCCGGCATATTAAAGATCTCACAGGAGGCACCCTTCTTGTCCCTCTCGTACAAAATGGAGTTAATTGCAAAAAGATTTCTGTTATCGACCGCGTGGGCATAAGCATGTCCCAGTGTTAGTCCACCGCGCGCGATTGCCAATAAGGTGTCCGCCTCAAAAATTCCCGAGTCTTTCACCAATTGTTTCGTATCTCTTACAAATTCATCATAACTATAATATTTCATAAGTAGGATTGTATCCGAAATTGTGCTAAAATCCTTTTAAAAATATCAAGGGTATCCATGGATACATTCACCGCTTTATTGCAAGAGAGTATTTTAGGCAACACAGGTTCACAATGGTTGATCTCATTTGGGATCTTTCTCTTTTTTATCTTTTTAAGAGGACCGCTGGCGCACACCTTTGTTTCTCTTTTACACCGGCTCAGTGCCAAGACAAAGAACACCCTAGATGACGCCGTTGTTTCGGCTGTGGAGCCTCCTGTACGCTTAGTCTTTGTGCTTCTTGGCCTGTATGGGATGTTGGCCTTTTTAACTCTTCCTGCTGAGCTGGACAAGTTTAACTCCCACTTCTTTCACTCCATGTTTGCTTTCACCATCTTCTGGTCACTCTACCGTATCGTGGATATTTTCAGTGACTTTGTCAATGAGTATCAAGGTAAGATTGCCCAGCGGTTTTCTGCCGACCTTGCCCTGTTTTTGATCAAGGGCGTTAAGCTTGTGCTTGTTATCATGGGTTTTGTCATCATCGTTCAGGAGTGGGGGTACAACTTTACAGGTTTTCTCGCTTCCTTGGGCCTTGGAGGTTTGGCCTTTGCCCTTGCGGCCAAAGATACCGCAGCTAATCTCTTTGGCTCTCTTGTCATCTTCTCGGACAAGCCCTTTGATGTAGGAGACTGGATTCAGACCCCCAGCGTTGAGGGAACCGTTGAGAGCATTGGTATACGCTCAACACGTGTACGCACCTTCGCAAAAGCCCTTGTTGCCGTCCCCAATGCCACCCTTGCAAACAGTCCCATAACCAACTGGTCACGTATGACAATGCGTCGTATCAAGATGACGGTGGGACTCACCTATGACACCTCTTCTTCACAGATGCAAACCATCTTGACGCAGATACGTGAGATGCTAAAGGAAGATGCCGATATCAACAACAAGACTATCTTGATTCACTTCACTGACTTTCAAGACTCGGCTCTGGGCATATTTTGCTACTTCTTTACCAACACCACCAACTGGCAAGAATATCTTAATGTACGTGAACGCATCAATCTTAACATCATGAAGATCGTTGAAGAGAACAGGGCAAGTTTTGCCTTTCCTTCTCAGTCGGTTTATATCGAAAGCCTGCCCGATAATCCGAAGGAATCTTTAGAAGTATAAAAAAACTCTATCTAACGCTTAAATATATATTTTTTTTTGATACAATATACGCAGATTATTAAAGAGCACCTCTGTTTTTCACGTCGTGCCTTTACAATTAATAAAGGAATTTTAATGAAAAATTTTGCAGGATCAGTAGCGTTGGCAGCAGTTTTGGCGGCAACCTTCATCGGATGTAGCTCCAAAGAAGCCGAGCCGGAAACAGTAACGTTTGAATGTAGACAAGACGGTGTACAGGCACCGCAATGGACATGTATGCCTGACTCCGCCATGGAAGGCTCTGTTACGGACGTCGGATCAGCCCCTTACAGCAAGCTGGGTTCCGGCTTCACACGTAGAGAAGCCTTGGCCAATGCGCGCTCAAGTCTTGCTCAGCAGATCGAGACATTGGTCAAAGACAAGGTAGAAACATTTAGCAGGTCAACGGGTGTCGGTGGAAGCGAGGTAGCCGATAAGGTATCCACTCAAGTCTCCAAACAAGCGGCCAAAGTATCTCTCAAAGGCTCAAAGCAACTTAACTTTTGGCAGCATCCTCAGACTAAGACTATGTATGTTCTTGTCGGTGTAAGTGAAAATGCCATGAATCAAGAAGTGAAAAACAATGTTAAATCTTCATACAAAAATGATAATGCATTGTGGCAGCAGTTTCAATCTAAAAACGCACTCGAAGAACTTGAAAAAGAGTTCCCGACTGACTAATCTTTAAGCAGGCCTCGCCTGCTTTAAAACATACCTATATATAAGTACAAACCTTTGCCCTTACATATAGCTATAGGAAAGTTCATGCCCCAATTCATCTTAGTATTTTTCTTCACTGCGCTGTTTTTCACCGGCTGTAGTGCCAAAAAAACCGTCATCGAACCTGCATGGATAAACAAGCCCAACCTGCAGGGAAAAACCGGCGCTGTCGGCAGTTCCAAGCCTCAGTTTAAAGGCAAGAGTGTTCAAAGACGTGTCGCAACGGCGCGAGCCCTGGATGAGTTAGCCCAACAAAGCGGTGTAGAAGTCGGCAATATCATTATGCGCAACGAGAAGAGTTCTGCCTCAAAAGGAGTCTCTTCAACCCAGATCCAAAGCATACAAAGAGCTTCGGGTCTTACCATCAATGCCCACATCGAAGAGGTCTGGACAGATCCCGCAACCAAAGAGATGTATATATGGCTTGTAGCAGATTAGGCATTCTACTCTTTCCTCTCATTCTCAGTGCTCAGGGAAGTTTTTCAGACTTTCAAAAAGATCAGGCTCAAAGTTTCAGGCTGGAAAAAATCAAGTTTATCGACTTTAAAAAGCAAGAAGACCGTGCCTTCAATTCACATCTGCAAAAAGAGAAAAAAGCGATCTCAGAGTACAAAAAGAAGCTCAGAGCCTTATGGCCCGATAATGATTTACAGAAGCCAAAAAAACTTGTTCAGTACTCCAAGGATCTTCACACTAAGAGCCTTATAGATTTTGAACATAACGAAGTCATTATCTCCCAGATATCACCTGCAAAAAAGATATCAAAAAAAGAGCTCTTAGCGCAGTTGCATGTTACCCTGGCTATGAACCATCAAAAGGCTTTTAGACAGAACACACTTGAACAAGACATCGACAAGATTTCTCAAGGCTCGAAATATATCCAGTCCGATTCCGTAGATAGAAAACCACTCCTATTGCCTCCCAAAGAGAGGATGAAGATAAAAGACATCACTTTGACAAAGAAGGGGGATGTCTACCAGCTTGTCTATAAACTACCAAAGAACTCCACCTATAAACGCTCCCTTAACTATCTCGTTGCTGCAAAATCCAATGCAAGACGCTTCAACCTTCAAGCCCAGTGGTTACTCGCCATCATGCACAGCGAAAGCAGTTTCAACCCCTTGGCAAGATCACACATACCCGCTTACGGCCTGATGCAGATCGTTCCCAAAAGTGCCGGGATCGACTCTTATAGGTTTTTATACAAGAAACGACGACTCTTATCGGCCTCTTACCTCTACAATACGAAAAACAATATTGAGATAGGTTCGGCTTACTTTCATATCCTATATTATAAATACCTCTCTTCTATAAAAAAGCCTCTCTCTCGCCTATATTGTGCAATGGCTGCTTATAATACGGGTGCGGGAAATGTTGCCTGGGCCTTTACACGAAGTAACAGTGTTAAAAAAGCTTCAAAGATTATCAATACAATGACGCCTGCTCAAGTGTACACTCACCTGCGAAAAAACCTTCGATATGATGAGCCAAAACATTATCTTAAAAATGTACGTGAACGCAGCCTTAGCTATCAAAAACTTTATGATCTCTAAACTTTCTTTATCATATCAATCTTTATTAAGTTTGAAATCTCCTTAATTTTACAATAAGATCCCGGCAAAAAATAAATATCTTAATTAAACTGCTATAATTACACAATTATTTACTCCAGAAAGCAAACTACTATGAAAAAACTAGCCATTATCGGTCGTCCCAACGTTGGGAAATCTTCTCTGTTTAATCGTCTTTTAAAAAAACGTGACGCCATTACTTCAGATCAGGCAGGTACCACACGCGATGTTAAAAAACGTATTGCAAAGATTCTTGACAGAGAGGTTGAGATACTTGATACCGGCGGACTGGACAAGGGCTGTGAGCTTTTTGACAAGATCAAAGAAAAAGCGGTCAAAGCAGCCTATGAGGCAGATATCATCTTATATATGTCAGACGGAAAGACAATTCCAAATGATGAGGATAAAAAATTCTTTTATGAACTTCAGTCTATGGGCAAGGCTATCGCCCTTGTTGTCAACAAGATCGACAATGACAAGATGAATGAACGCCTTTGGGACTACTACGCCTTTGGGACAGATGATGTTTTCGGAATCTCTGTTGCCCACAACCGCAATACCGTCAAGCTCATTGAATGGATTCACGAACAACTTCCTACAACAGAAGAAAAAGAAGAAGCAGAAGCCCTGGTTCAGGTAGAACTCGAGAAAGAGAAGGCGTCGCATGACTATAACCTTCAAGCGTATGATGAAAGCGCTGAAACTGAAGATGAAGCAGAAGAGGACAAAGCCGTTTTTGAAGAAAATGACCAAACCCGTTTTTATGATCCAGAGCGTCTTAACCAAGTCAAAGTGGCCATCATCGGACGTGTTAATGTCGGTAAGTCATCTCTGTTAAATGCCCTTGTCGGAGAAGACCGTTCCGTCGTCAGTGATATCGCAGGAACAACGATCGATCCAATCGATGAACTTCTGGTCGTCGGCGACAAGAGAGTGACCTTTGTCGATACCGCAGGTCTTCGCCGCCGCGGGCAGATAGAAGGAATAGAAAAATATGCGCTAAACAGAACAAAGGAGATGCTCGTAGATGCTGACGTCGCCCTTCTTGTTTTAGATGCTTCAGAACCCTTCAGAGATCTTGATGAGAAGATCGCGGGACTTGTAGATGAAAACCGTTTGGGCTGTATTATTGTTCTAAACAAGTGGGATCTTACGGATAAAGACTTTGACAAATTCACTCAAAAGGTGCGCAGTCGTTTCAAATTCTTGCATTATGCTCCTATCATCACTATCTCCGCGTTGACAAAACAGCGTGTCAACAAGATCATGGATAAGATCCTAGAGATCAACGAGAACTATTCACAACGTATCAGTACCTCTAAACTTAACCGTGTTATCGAACTCGCGCAGCGAAGACATCACCTTCCGTCCGTGAAGGGGAAGGTCATCCGTCTGTATTATGTGACCCAGTATGATATACGTCCTCCGCGTATCGCCCTTGTCATGAACAGACCGGAGGGCCTGCACTTTACCTACAGACGCTACCTGACCAACAAACTGCGTGAGGCCTTTAACTTTGAAGGCACCCCCGTACTTTTTCATGCAAGAAGCAAAAAGCAGAGAACAACCATCGAAGACGAACCAAACTTTGTTGAAGAGATGTTTGGCGGTAAAACGGTTACCGAAGATGAGATGGAAAGTATGTATCAAGATTTTGAAGACGGTGAAGGTGAGTCGGAGTTTGAAAACAATATGGACAAAGATGCTAAAAGTAAAGATGATATCGAAGAGGGGTTTGTCGACATCGATTAAATCACAAAAGATTTAATCTTCTCAGAAACTTCGGCCATAGCCGACTGCATTTTCTAGTTTTGTCGATATAGATTAGCAGAGCTAATCTAATCTCCGAAACATCGCTTCGCGACCGCCACGGCTTGTTTTGTCTCCTGACTTCTTACATTTTTACTTTCAATTGCTCTAACAAACTACCAATCAGTAATCACTATTCTATAAAAAACTAGAACGGTTTTACAATCACCATGGCAACGATCAAAAGTAAAAGGATAGTCGGGACTTCATTATAGTAACGAAAATACTTTCCGCTTTTATCACAGGCATCAGCCAAGAGCTTTTTATAAAAATACCCCATCGAGAAAAAATACCCGATCAGTACAACGACAAGTGTCAGCTTTGCATGCAGCCAGCCTCCTGTTTGAAACAGTCCGGGATTTAAGACTATCATCACAATTCCCGAGATAAGAGTTGCCCAAAATGCAGGTATCCCTATGGCATAATAGATCTTCCTTTCCATCACTTTTATCACCTTGATAAAGTCGGCATTATTCCTGTTTTCTGCATGGTAGACAAAAAGACGCGGCATGTAAAAAAGTACCGCAAACCAAGCTACCATCGACACAACGTGAAACCATTTGATCCAATCATAATACTCCATTAAAATCCTTTTAAATACTAAGTTATAGACAATCATAGGGAGCGCCGCCGCTACATTTGACTCTTCTATAATGTTCTCCTTATTTCTAAGCGAGCATTATACGACAATAAACTATAATTTCGATAATTATGCATAAGGACATTTTGTGAAAGTATTAGCAGGTATTCAACCCTCAGGTGATCTACATATCGGAAACTACTTCGGCTCCATCAAGAAGATGATCGATAGACAAGAAAACGATAATGTTTACGCCTTCATTGCCAATTATCATGCGATGACCACCGTCAGTGACGGAAACCGCCTTGCCGAACTGACTATGCAAGCAGCGACAGACTTTTTGGCCCTTGGTATTAGACCTGAAAAGACTATGTTCTGGGTACAGTCCGATGTTAAGGAGGTTCTCGAACTTTACTGGATACTTTCACAGTTCACCCCTATGGGGTTTTTAGAACGTGCACACTCTTACAAGGACAAGGTAGCCAAGGGAATCAATGCAAACCACTCACTTTTCTCCTACCCTGTCTTGATGGCTGCAGATATATTGCTCTTTGATTCAGAGACTATCCCTGTCGGAAAGGATCAGATTCAGCATGTTGAGATAGCCAGAGATATTGCAGTACGCTTTAATAACGAATACGGAGATATTTTTCATCTGCCTGAGCATCAGGTCGAAGCCGAAGTTGCTACGGTTCCCGGTATTGACGGTGCGAAGATGTCAAAATCTTACGGAAATACTATCAACATCTTCGGTGAAGAGAAGAAGATCCAAAAAGTGATCAAAAAGATCATAACAGACACCACTGCTTTGGAAGAGCCAAAAGAGTATGAGAGCTGTAATATCTATGCCCTTGCCAAACTTTTCTTGGACAAGCATGATTTGGCAGCTTTTGAAGAGCGCTACAGGACTCCGGGCGAAGGGTATGGGCACTTTAAACTCTATCTTCATGATGTGATGTGGGAATACTTTAAACCCTACAGAGAAAAACGTGAATATTATGCTTCCCACCAAGATGAGGTGCGTGAGATATTAAGAGCAGGTGCAGACAAAGCCCGTCACATAGCCTCAGAAAAAATGGAAATCATCCGTTCAAAAACAGGTATAACTTACTAAATTATAAAACTATAGGCTTAGCCTATGGCAATATTCTCCTTCTAATCTTTATTAAGTACAATTCGACAATTTTAATAAGGATGAATATAATGTTTCAAGTAAATATACCTCAACAGTGCGGCTGTTTCAGACGAAGTGGAAAAGAAGCTTCAGTAAGTTTTGACAATAAAGATGATGCACTTATGCATGCAACAGAGATAGCGGATATGATGAATAATGAATTCTGTAAAAAACATAATTTTAACGTAGTTGAAGATGGAAACAATCTTGTTATTTTAATGGGTTCAGCGCGTTAAAAGAGACACTCTTTTAACGGTGTAAATCCAACCAGACCATTAAACCCTTCTGTGCATGAAGACGATTTTCGGCTTCTTGAAAGATAAGGCTTCGTGGTCCTTCCAACAGTTCTTCACTTACTTCTTGACCTCTATATGCCGGAAGACAGTGTAAGAAAACAGCACCTTTTTGTCCAAGATCCATCATGGTATCATCGACCATGTAACCTTCAAAGGCCTTGACTCTTGCCTCTTTCTCATCTTCTTGTCCCATTGAGGCCCATGTATCTGTTGTCACTACGCTAGCGCCTTTAGCCGCTTCATTAGGATCATTTGTTACGACGATCTTGCCACCGCTTATCTTACAGAACTCAAGTGCCTCTTTCATGACGGTCTCATCAACTTCATATCCTTTCGGTGTTGCTATACGCAGTTCAAAACCAAGCTTAGAGGCTAACATCATCCATGAGTGTGTCATATTATTTCCATCACCTACATAAGCGACAATAGGATCTTTATCCATAGCATGCTCAATCATCGTCATATAGTCTGCAAGAAGTTGTACCGGGTGGTAAGAGTCCGTTAAACCATTGATAACAGGGACAGATGAGTAGGAAGCAAACTCTTCAAGACGAGAGTGCTCAAAGGTACGGATCATGATCATATCTGTCATACTGGAGATCACTCTGGCTGTATCTTTTACAGGCTCACCACGCCCAAGTTGAATATCTTTATTGGATAAGAAAAGACCGTGCCCTCCCAATTGTGACATGCCCGCCTCAAAACTGACACGTGTACGGGTTGAACTCTTTTCAAATATCATTGAGAGTGTCTGCCCGTGTAAATAAGGAGGTTGCGCCTTCGCCTTAAACTCTTTTTTGATCTTCAATCCCAAGTCGACAATTTCTAGAATCTCTTCTTTGGTATAATCTTTTAATGTTAAAAAATGTCTCACGTATTTCCTTGTATCTGTTGAATTTCTTCACAACTCATCACACGTCCTATATAATAGCCCTGAACATACTCTATACCGATAGCTTTGACGATTGTATAGATCTCATCACTGCTCACATACTCGGCAACGACTTCTATGCCAAGATTATAGGCAAAATTATAGATACCTTCAACAACTTGGCGTTCTTCAGCCTTCTTATGGACACGCTGAATCAAGGAACCGTCAATCTTAATATAATCAGGTTTTATCTGCATTAAGTAGGAAAAATTGGAATATCCGGTACCAAAATCGTCAATAGCAACTTTGAAACCCGCTTCTTTAATCTTTTGAATAATTGTAATATAGTTTTCTTTAAGTAACTCTTCTGACTCAACCAGCTCAACCACAATGGATTGTCGAGGTATATTATGTTCTTTGGTACTGCTTATAAGGTACTCCAGCATATCCTCATCCAGATCATCTCGTGTCATGTTGATCGAAAGATCTATCTTACACTTCTCATACGATAAAAAGCTTTGAGCGATCACCAGCTTAGTCAACTCTTTTTCTTGTCCCGAGTTTTGCAGTACACTCAAAAACTCTACCGGAGTGATCATCAGGGCTTTATCTTTATCATACATGCGGATCAGAACCTCATATTTTGAAACTTCTTTACTCCTTGTAGAAGCAATAGGCTGAAAATGTACCGAAAACAGACCCTCTTCAAAGGCCAAGGCAACCTTTTTAACCCATTCGAGATTGGTCTTATGACGTTTTTCCAAGAGTGCATCTTCATCATAATACGCATACCTTTGATGGTTTCGTATCGCTGAACGAGAGGCTATCTCAGCCCGCGTCAAAAGTGAAGACTCGGAATGTTGCGTGTCTGAATTAGAGATACCAAAGGTGAACGACAATGGCATATCGATCCCCTCATGTTCGATGATGTAAAACTCTTTTAATTTCGCGATGAGAAGCTTTATATACTCCGTACGAGAGCAGATCATAACAAACTCGTCTGAGCCCATTCTAAAAACAGAGGTTTCCAAGGATTCGTCCGAGCTGATAGAACCGGCTATCTCTTTTAAGATCAGGGCCGACTCTTTGAGATAAAAATCACCGACGTCTTGACCAAAGCTGTCATTGATATGTGAAAAATTATGGATATCAATATAAATGATCGTAAACTTATAGCCTGCATTTTGCCATTTGGTCATCTCATTTAGGAGTTTCATACGGTTAGGGATATCGGTAAGCTGATCGTTTTCATAGGTATCCCGTATAACTTCTATCTGTTCGTTGACCTTTTTGTTAAAGGCAAAAAGGGTTCTATAAATGCTCCCCAGTTCACTCCTTGACTGTAGCAACAAGAGCTGATCTTTTCGTTTTGGCTCCTCTTTTTCTTTTAGAAAGTCCATGAGTGTATGCAGGGCCTGCTTAATATCCATAAAGATAAACCAGGCAATACTTAAGACTAATAGCAGTGGTAAGACAAGTAAGACGATGTTTTTTCTGAATGTATCCTCATCCGTTTTGATCTGTTTTTCTATCTTCGCTTTCACAGTGGCACTGTTGAGTTTCTCTACCGTTTTGATATCCTCCATATGGGTGTCATAATATTTCAACCAAAGCACCATATCAATCTCATTGACCTTATAACCTACCTGTGATTTAAGTTCTTCCAGCATCTGGTTGAGATGGATAAAGGAAGAGGTAGAATAGAGTTTATAATATCTCCGGACTACAGAGGGCTCGGCAAAGGTTGCAAAACGATCAAGGTAGGTCTGCGCCTTGGCATCTTGGGTTATGACAAGGTCATACCAGAGTTGATCAAACACCTCTTCTCTTCCTACAGCCACTTGCACCAAAGACTGCTGCAAGGCCGTATACTCTATCGCAGAAATAAGATTAAAGTAAGCGTTGAAATCATTTGACTCGATTCTCGCTGTCATCAGGGCCATCAAATCAATAAAATGTTTTATCAATGAATCTGTATAATAGCGCACGACCTCGTCACCCTCAATCAGGCCCTTGTCTATTTCAAGGCGCATAGACAACAGCATGGAGATCTCTTTGCTTAGAAGAGCCATTTTACTGCGTATCTTTTTGCCGGAAACACGTTCAAGATTTTCTTTACATAGATTAAACATATGCAAAAGGTCATCTGTCTCCTGACGAACCTTCTGTAAAGCCTTTTTCTCATGTCCGTGTTCTACAATAGCGACCGAATATGCTCTCTCTTTTTGAAGGCTGAAAAGAATGGTATTTATTTTTTGCGCCGTTTCAAAGGCAAAAAATATCTTTTGTACTTGCTTGTTTTTATCCAAGGTATCATTAAGATAAGAAACATTCCAAAACAGAACACCTGAGATCAAAAAAACAATAATAAAAGCAACTTTGATCTTAACGCTAAAGCGGCTTAAAAAGTATAGAATAACCTGAATCATTTACTTCCCCAAAAGTTCTGCCACTTCCTTAGCATGATACGATATGATGATACTTGCCCCCGCGCGCTTAAATCCTATCATCGTTTCCATTAACACCCTGTCGTAGTCGATAAGTCCCTCTCGACCTGCAAACTTGAGCATCGCATACTCCCCGCTGACATTATAAACGGCCAGAGGTCGTGATGTGTTCTCCTTAATATCACGGACAATATCGAGATAAGCAAGGGCCGGTTTCACCATGAGAATATCTGCACCCTGAGCCTCGTCTTCCACACTCTCCGCAATCGCTTCAAGCCGGTTAGCCGGGTCCATCTGATAAGTGGAACGGTTACCAAAACTCGGAACTGACTCGGCCACGTCTCTAAAAGGACCATAATATCCGCTTGAAAACTTCGTTGAGTAAGCCATAATAGGAAGATCCGTATAGCCGGCCCCATCCAAGGCTGTTCTTAATGTCTCGATAATCCCGTCCATCATTCCGCTTGGCGCGATCATATCCACACCGGCCTTGGCGTGTACCAGAGCCTGCTTCGCAGAAAGTTCCAGAGTCGAGTCATTGTCAACCGTTTCACGCTGCATATCAATAATCCCGCAATGTCCATGATCCGTGTACTCGCAAAAGCACAAGTCCGTAACGACAAACATCTCAGGATGCGCAGCCTTGATCTCTCTTACCGCCTTTGCGATGATACCGTGTTCGCACAGTGCGTCAGAACCCACCGAATCTTTGACATCAGGAATACCAAAAAGAATAATCGAATACAGCCCCAAAGACTTCAGCGTCTCACACTCCTTAACCGCCTCATCAATACTCATCTGAAAAACACCCGGCATAGACGCCACCTCAGTTTTGATCCCCTCGCCTGAACGGACAAAAAGCGGATAGATAAAGTCATCAACAGATAGTGAAGTCTCTCTGACAAGGTTTTGAAGGTGTGCATTGGTGCGTAAACGACGGAAACGGTGAAACATATTTGGCCTTGATAAAAAAATGATATAATTTTATTATAATTAAAATAATATATACATTCTAACAAACCAATATACAAAAAGTAGTTAAAAATGAATTTAGAGATATCAGAAGTTGCCAATCTACCCACAAAGCATGGAATTTTTAAGATTCAAACCTTCAAAGAGCACCATAAAGAGCACTTGGCGATCTTTACAGACACCCTACCCGATACGCCTATCATCCGCGTGCACTCAGAGTGTCTGACGGGAGATGCCTTAGGATCTTTGAAGTGTGATTGCGGCGATCAACTCGATACTGCACTGAAGATGATCGCAAAAGAGGGAGGCATGATACTCTACCTTCGTCAAGAAGGACGCAATATCGGTCTGCTCAATAAGGTCAATGCCTATGCCTTGCAAGACAGAGGCTTTGATACCGTTGCCGCGAACCATCAGCTCGGTTTTCCCGCTGATGCACGCTCATACGAGATCGTACATGACATCTTAAAATACTACCATATAGACCGTATCCGTCTGCTTACAAACAACCCCGAAAAGATCAAATCCCTTCAAGCCATCGAGATCGTCGAACGCCTGCCCATTGTTGTTGAGACAAACAGGCATAACGAAGCGTATCTTCAGGTCAAAAAAGATCAGATGGGTCACTTACTATAATACACTTCGGCGGGCCAAGCCCGCCTTCGTTACGATAGCTCTGCGCTCTCCTCAGCGGAGTGCTCGCGGACAGATGAACCCTCCTAAAGACTAATCTTTGTCAAACACTTCACTATTACCTGTAGCTTTTACTGCCTAATAAGCTCTTTACTTTTTCTTCTTCAATTAGTAAATACACTTACGCGTGCCCAAGAGCATTGAAACAGAGCTATGTAGAAAAAGTTTGTTGATAAGCGAGGTGGATTAAAAGGGGAGAAAACCCTGCCGAAGGCAGAGTTGAATGACTTAAATAACTTTGATTAGAAGTTGTAAGTCAGGTAAAGCTGAAGAGTTGTAACAGTTTCATCTGCACCAACTTCATTATCAATATCATCCCATAGAAGTGCAACAGTAGTATCTAGTGGACCATAAGATCTAGAAACAGTGAACGCAATTTCATCTACTGTATAATCATTTGCTGTACCAAGCACATCAATCTCAGAGTTCCAATATCCTAGATAAAGGTCATACCCGTCACCAACAGTACCTTCAGCAGAAAGTGCGATTGAATCAGCACCGGTAGCACTTACAGTACCATACCACCACCACATCTCAGTATATAGTTTTGTCTGACCACCATTTCCTGTACCTGTTGCAACGTTTGCTACACCAAGCGTACCTTCGTCATCAACAGACGAGTAAGCAGCTTTGATCGTTGCAACGTCTTTCATTTCATAACCAAGCATTACAGAAAAAGCCGTGTCATCTTTTGCACCGGCTGCATCAGCAGAGATATTTGTATATTGAACACCCGCAAGGATACCATCCATATCCAGGTCAGCTTGTAACCAATATGCTTTAGCAAGAGACTTAAGGTCATAATACCATGCTTGAGCCGTAACCGGTTTGAAAGAGTTGTTCACAGCACCAAAAGCGTAAACACCGTCATAAAAAGAGTTGAATTTACCACCGTTAGACGTAATATAACCTAAACCGGCACCTGGATTGATATCATTAGCAAGACCATTAGCTTTTCCAATATATGTACCTACCAAAGTTGTATCAGGAAGATCCTGGTTTAGTAGAACAATCGCTTCAAACGTGTTATCCGTGATAGACCATGTCTCCGTAAAGGCAAGTGGCGTATCGAGTGCCTGACGACCAACCTTTGCTGTTGTCTTACCTGCAGTTCCCGCGATCCATGCTTCTGAGAAGAATGATGCATCATCAACCTGAGCACCAAGGTCAGCTGCAGCATTAGGTGTAGCATCATGTGCACCAGACCAAACACCGGAAACCAGGTTATTCTCTACACCAAGCGTCGATACTGCATTAAAAGTTGCACCCGCAGACACGCCTTCTGAAAGGTCTGCCGTAACACCTAAACGAAGTGCGAAATCTGCACCACTTGCATCTTTATCAAACATATCTGGAGCATTTGCTGCATCAGTATCTACCGTTTCATAATACATTCTTGCATCACCGTTAACTTTTACGTTATCGATCGCATATACATTTGCACCTAGTAACAGTGCCGCAACTAAACTCATTTTTGCTAATTTCATTTATTCTCCTTAATTCAAACTTGATAAAAACTATTAAATTATCAAGTTATGTCAGAAACAATTTTATCACAGTTTTCTTAAATATTTCTATAATCTTATGATAATTATAACTTCACAAGATTAATGGCGAAAACAAGCTGTAATCAATTTGTTAAGCAAACTATACCTTACTGTCTATCCTTTTTGTCGGCTCTTTTGATTAATTTTTAATCATTAATATAACGAAGCATAATAAAACAAAACTTGTTTTCTCTTCCTTTTTGCTATACTTTTATATCAAAAGGATCACTTTATGTACAACACTTTAAAATTTTCTCTTGCACTTCTTGTCACATCTCTCTTTTTAGGCTGCAGCGGCAAGAACATCAGTTTGCAAAACTACGCTGACATATGGTTTAATGACACATCAGACACTCAGCATGAAGCACATAACACAAAAACTGATAAGAACAATACACCGACAAAAAGCGAAAGAACAGAGCTGAAACCACAGAAAAACCCGGCAGCGGATATTGCCTGGTCTTCAACATCAAAGGGTGATGTTCATAACAAAGGTGAAGGAAGTTTGCAAAAGAGACTGGATAAATGGACGGAAGAAGAGTGGGAACCTGCCTTTCAAAGAGATAAGGAGCAAGCCAAAAAAGACGAGGCGGCCAATGAACACTTTACCTTTCAGCACTACTACGATAAAAGTAAAAATTATTTAGAAAAAAAAGAGCGGGAGAATGAAGGAGATCAACAAGAACCTTCGCATTATGAAAAGATGCAAACGCTTCCCGTTATCGGGAAGTGAGCTGTATCAGAATCTATGACTGAGCAGGTCAAGCCCTGTTTACTTCACATCCCAGGAGAGAACTGACCTGCCCTCTTCATCTTTTTCAACGGCTGCCATTCCCATCACGTTATAGCCCGAATCAACATAATGAACCTCGCCTGTTACGCCTGAAGCCAAGTCTGAAAGCAGGTACATCGAAGAGTTACCGACCTGATCGATTGTCACGTTCTTTTTTAGCGGGGCATTAAGCTCATTCCAGTTAAGAATCTGTTTAAAGTCACCGATACCTGCTGCGGCCAGTGTTTTGATAGGACCGGCCGAGATAGCATTCACACGACGCCCTGTAGGACCCATATCCACGGCCATATAACGCACCGTTGCTTCCAATGCTGCCTTGGCTACACCCATGACATTATAGTTAGCCACATACTTTGGTCCACCTAAGTAAGAGAGCGTAAGTATAGATGCATCTTCGCTTAAAACAGGTGTTAAACGGTTTGTCAGATCAATAAGCGAATACACCGAAACATCCATTGCGATCTGAAAAGCCGACTTAGACGTTTTCATAAAAGGCTCGGAGAGTGCCTCTTTAGGAGCAAAAGCAACCGAATGCACTAGAAAATCGATCTTGCCAAAGTCTTTTTCAATCAAGCCCGCTATTGCGTCCATGTCTGTCTCATCACCTACATCGAGTTTATAGACCTTATCTGATCCAAATTCCTTAGCAATAGGTTCAACACGTTTTTTAAGTGCATCATTTAGATATGTAAATCCCATCTGCGCACCCTGAGCTGCACATGCCTTTGCAATCCCGTAGGCAATAGACTTGTTGTTTGCAAGACCTACTATAAGACCTTTTTTACCCTTCATTATCATTATTTAACTTCCTCTGCTATTTTAATCATTTTACAAAAACTATCTGCATATAAAGATGCTCCGCCGACTAAGACACCGTCTACATTATTGACAGACACAATCTCTTCCATATTGGATACCTTGACACTTCCACCGTATAAAAGCGGTTTTGAAGTTTTTACACGGAGTTCAGCGTGTATGTTTTCAATATCTTCCTTGCTCGGGACCAAACCGGTGCCGATGGCCCATACCGGTTCATACGCAATAACAAGATTCTTGTACTCAAGGTCAATGCCGACAAGCTGTGTCTCAATATACGCCATCAAAGCTTCTTCACCCGCTTCTCTCGTCTCAAGCTTTTCACCGATACAGTAGACGATGGTATAGTTCAATGACTGAAAATAGTTAAATTTTTTGGCGATCTCTTCTTGAGATTCACCCAAGACATGACGACGTTCAGAATGACCGATGAGAACAGTCTTGATTCCAAACTCTTTCAGCTGTTCTGTCCCCACTTCACCCGTAAAAGCACCGTTTTCTACATAATAAGCATTTTGGGCACCTACAACAGCACCCTGTCCAAAGCTATCCAAGGCCGTTAAAGGAGGAAACACCATCACTTCTGACTGGATATTTTCACTACGGATAAACGTATTGACCTCATCCATATAGTCACGTGTTTGTCCACGCGTTTTATTAGTCTTAAAGTTCGCAGCGACTATCAATCTTCATCCTTTGCTACCAAAGGGGCAACACCCGGAAGCACCTTGCCTTCAAGAAGCTCCAACGATGCACCGCCGCCTGTAGAGATAAAGGTCATCTCTTCATCTAATCCGATACGCTGCACCAGGTCCGCAGTGTCACCGCCACCGACAACCGTCGTTGCGTAGGTATCAGCAATAGTATGCGCTACCTTAGTGGAACCACGTGCAAATCTATCCATCTCATAGACGCCCATAGGACCATTCCATAAAATCGTCTGGGCATCGGCCAGGGCTTCGCGGAAAAGTTTGACCGAAGCCGGTCCAATATCCAAACCCATCCAGCCCTGCGGGATCTCTTGTGCTGTTGTGATCTTTGTGACCGAATCGGCTGTAAATGTCTGCGCGGCGACTACATCTATCGGGAGGTAGAGTTTAACGCCGCGTTTTTTTGCTTCGGCCATGATATTTAGCGCATCATCAAGAAGGTCATCTTCAACCAAGGAGTTTCCTACATCATATCCCATGGCCTTCAAGAAGGTAAAGGCCATCCCTCCACCTATGATCATCTTATCGACTTTAGGAAGGAGGTTGCTCAGTGCCTCAAGTTTTCCTGAAACCTTTGAGCCGCCGACTACGGATACAAAAGGGCGCACAGGACGCTTGATAAGTTCTCCAAAAAACTTGATCTCTTTTTGAAGCAAGAAACCTGCCGCCTTGCTGGCTTCATCAAAATGGTGCGTGATTCCTTCCACCGAAGAGTGTGCCCTGTGAGAGACACCAAAGGCATCGTTGATATAAACATCTGCCATATCAGCCAAGGCCGTAGAGAGGGTCTCATCATTTTTCGTCTCGCCTTTTTCAAAACGAAGATTTTCTAAAAGAATCACTTCGCAACACTTCATGGCGGCGACCTTGGAACGAGCATCTTCTCCTACTACATCCTTTGTCAAAACGACTTCACGTTTAAGAAGCTGGTGTAGTCTTCTTTGAACCGGAGCTAATGAGTATTTTTCTGAAAACTCGCCCTTGGGGCGGCCCAAATGTGAGCCTAAGATAATTGCACAATCTTGATCTAAACAGTAGTTAATCGTCGAAAGCGCTGAACGAATACGTCTATCATCGGTGATATTTCCATATTCATCCATAGGTACATTAAAGTCACAACGGATAAAAACTTTTTTACCCTTGAAGTCCAGATCTTTGATCGAGTGAAGTTGCATTAGATTCCTTACTTTAAAAAATTATAAATTATTTCTGGCGATTTTAGGCCAAAGCCCGATGTAGAACTTTAGAGACCATCTAAGTTCATAAAATGCCGATACACCCTTCCTAAGCCTAAGCTGGGCATACCTATCGTATGTTTTATTTTGAAATATGTAGAGCCATATCCACAAGACGTGAAGAGTAACCCCACTCATTGTCGTACCATGAAAGTACTTTGACAAGATTATTGTCTATCACTTGAATGGTATCCATCACGACTACCGTACTTAAACTTTCACCTACAAAGTCTTGCGATACACGGTACTCTTCATCCACACCCAATATACCTTTATGTGAGCCTTCACTTGCAGTTTTAAAGGCTTCTTGTATCATCTCTACCGTTACATCTTTGTTTAATGTCACCGTCAGGTCCACCATAGATACATCCGGTGTGGGTACTCTAATGGCTTGACCGTTAAGTTTGCCTGCAAGATTTGGAAGTACTTTGGAAATAGCCTTAGCCGCGCCCGTTGTTGTCGGAACCAAATTCGTTGCACCGGAGCGTCCTTTACGAGGCTCTTTTTTGTGTTTTCCATCTAAAATCGGCTGTGATGATGTATACGAATGAATGGTGGTCATTAAACCGTTTTTGATACCAAATGCATCATCCAGTACTTTTGCTACAGGGGCTAAGCCGTTAGTCGTACACGAGGCATTGGAGACAATAGCCTCACCCGCATAGGCCTCTTCATTGGCACCCAAAACAAAGGTAGGCGTGTCATCTTTTGCCGGCGCAGAAAAAAGTACCTTTTTGATGCCCTTGTCTATGTGGACCTGAACACTCTCTTGCGTTAAGAAGGCTCCGGTACACTCAAGAACCATCTGCGCACCTGTATCACAAAAGTTTATTTTGGCGGGATCGCGTTCAGATAAAATTTTGGCGCGTTCATCCCCTATGCAAAGGTAACCGTCTTCAACTTTAACATCATCACGTGTGCCATGCACAGAATCATATTTTAAATTGTAAGCAATCATTTCATGTGAACCACTGGCATTAACCGCTACCAATTCAATATCATCCCTATCTGCGATAATACGTGCCACACAACGACCAATACGACCCAATCCGTTAATTGCAATTTTTAATGCCATAATTTATCCTATCTTTAGCTCTCTACATTTAAAGCAGAAAATATGTCGCGATTATACCAATTTTTAGTTATAATTCGTATAAAATTTGGTGAAGATGAAAAAAGCAATCTTTGGTGGAAGCTTTGATCCCCCTCATTTAGGGCACTTAGAAGTAATACAACAGACAATAATATCTCTTCATATAGATGAACTGATTGTTGTCCCCGCCTTTTTAAACCCGTTTAAATCTAAATCGTACGCACCTGCTCACCTGCGTCTAAAATGGCTTAAAGCCATGACGAAAGGTATGCCGTCTGTTAGCGTCAGCTCTTATGAGATCGATCAGAACAGAGCCGTAGCGAGCATAGAGACTGTCAGACATTTTAAAAATGATGATGATATCTACCTGATTATCGGTGCGGATAACTTGAAAGACCTTTCAAAGTGGAAGGACTTTAAGGAGTTAGACGAGATGGTGACCTGGGTTGTAGCCACAAGAGATAATATACAGATTCCTTCGCGCTTTATAAGCCTGAATGTTAATCAAGATATCTCTGCTACACGCTTAAGAGAGCAGATACAAGAGGCTTATCTTGACACCAGTATTGCTAAAGAAATCTTAGATTTTTACCAGAACAAGGATATTAAAAATGGATAAACGTATAGAAAGAATTTCTACTGTCTTGGATACCAACAAGGCAGAGAACATTGAGGTCTTCGATCTGAGAGATAAAGATTATTTTGTAGATCAGGTTGTGATCGCTACTTCTTTGAACCCGCGTCATACAGAAGCACTGTTAAACTACCTCAAAACCGACCTCAAACCTGCAGAAGAATTTTTAGGTGTTGACATCAGTGATGAGTGGATTGTTGTTGACTTGGGCGATATCTTAATTCATATCATGACGCCCGAATACCGCGTTAAATATAATATGGAAGAGTTCCTGGGCGAGCTGGCTTCCAATAAAGAAGATTAACCCCTATAGTATAGACAAAGACTGTACCTTATGTGCCAAAAGCGCTGAGGGAACAGTCTGAACCTCTTTATCAACCCTAAGCGTTGCAAGATCGAACCTCTCGACTATCTCCTTCATCTCATCTTCATCCATTTGAAACAGTGCCGTGTTGAGGGCATCCATACGAGCCGCGTCTAAATCATTGGATATTAAACTCAAACTGCTTAAGCGGTTTGCACTCTCAGCATTTTCGGGTTGAAGTATGTGATGATGAGAGGGATCTTTAATGAAACGTTCATAATCACCACTGCTGGTCACCATAGTATCTTTTTTACTCGTAGTTATCTGGGCAAGAAGACGATTTTCTCTAGGGTGTTGAATCCCTAAAGACCAGACCCTTCCATAGGTATGAATCTCTCCGCCAACGCTCACTAGAGCTGATTTTACACCATGCTTTTTAAGAAAGCTAATGATCTTATCAGCAGCATAACCCTTTCCAATCCCGCCAAGATCAAGGGCCATGCCTTTTCTCTTTAAAAACACACTTTCTCCATCTATCTCTACATCCCTGTAGTTTACAAAAGATTGAAGGTGTTTTTTCTCCGCCTTTGACAACAGCTTTTCATTACCCGTGCCAAAGCCATATCCCTGCTGTGTCAACGCACCGATAGTGGGATCAAACTTTCCTTGCGTTGCCTCTGACATCTCAATCGCGATCTTTAAGATATCTATAGTTAATGACGAACATTTAACACTGTGAAGACCTGCATTCTTATTAATGCGTGAAATCTCTGAACTGCTTTGATAGGCGGAGAGTTTTTCTTCTATGTCATGAGCGATCCCAGCTGCCTTAAAAAGGAGCTCATCACTGGCTTTGGCCTTGATCAAAAGGTGCGTAGACATCACCTTGGTTTCATATTGGCGAAGTTTTGAGAAAAGATTAAAAATCATAGGTCAGTGCAATATTCGCAATATTCGCTTTAATCTTTGACTCTCCATACCAGTTCTCAATATAAGCATTTTGGTCTGTTTCAAACCAGTCATAGCTCATTTTTATGACAATGTTTTCATCCTCAAAAAAACCCGGCCGGTACGATAGACTTAGTCCAAAGGTTTGCGTCTGCAAATCTGTCAAACGGTAATCACTGACAATAAAAGCGTCATCATACGCATAATCATTCAAGCGTTTAACAAAGCTTGCCTTTGATTGATTATACACTCTTAATCTGGTTCCCAGCATCAAGTTGTCCATAGGACTATAAAAAACCTGCCCTTGAACCGTATGGGACTTCATATCCCAGTCATCCGTATAATACCTATACTCTAGATGCAAGGAGATATCATCATGTATCTCATTGACATATTGAAGCGCAGTGGCATACGAAGTCCTGAGTGTAGGATACCTGTCAAACTGTGCGATAGTATCGTTAATAAGATAATGATAAGGCGAGGCTAAAAAACCATCTTGTTTAGTATAAGAAAATCTAAGCTGAAGATAAGACCTAGGGTTGATCAACTGCATTATCGAAGCATTGCCCTGTATTTGTGTTTTCTCATCTGTTGGATAGAGAATCCGGTTTGTTGTCGGAGACCATTTGGCTTTTTCGTAAGAGCCACCCAGAGAGATTATCGTATTGGCATCGTTAAAGCCATAGGTTAACGAACCAAAACCGGCAAGAGCATCAAAATCGACTTCATTGGAATAATACGATCCGAAGTTTGCACTAAAGTCTCCGCTTTCATACAGGAACGATACGGTTGGCGCTACTCTAAAATCATCAAAGCCCAAACGCCCCGATGCACCGCTGACTGCATCAACAATAACACCGTCTTTTACTTTCCCATTTGCGTTTCTCATACTCGCTGCTGAAATCGCATCCGCACGAAAGCTGGCATTAAGACCCCAATGTTCACTTAAACGCTTCGTTAAACCGATCAAGGGAGAGTAGACTTGTACACCGACATTGTCCGAATAATAATCAAAACTAGTGATGACCTGATCTTTTATTCCTTCGGCCATGATTTTCAAGGGCAAAAGTATTAAAGATAAAAATACTAACAAAATTCTAAACATTACTTGCATCCACAACCACCTTGAAAACCGCTTTCTGCACCAAATGTTCCTTCTCTGATCTGAAAGACATGTCCTTCAAAAGCGCCCCGTTCGGGCATTGGGCTACTTAACATCTTTTGTGAAGCCAGAGCTTCTTTCTCAAAAGGTGCAACATGCGTACATGCACTTAATAGAAAAACACTCATCAGTAAGAGTGCTTGCGTAATGGTTTTATTCACTTTAGAGCCTCTTTGATATCTTTTAAAACGACCTGCTCACTCTCATCATCAAATGAACCGACATAATATTTGATGATTGTCCCATTTTTTATCAATAAGGAGCAGGGAACCGCTTCAAACTTATAAGCTTTCGGTAGTGATTTTTCTTTATCATACACAAATTTTATCTTACTGGTTTCACCCATTTTAGAGGTAAATTTGTCAATATAGTTTTGTGCTTTTGTCTCTTTGTTGTCAATATTTACAGCAATAACGGAAAGCTTTTTCTCATTATCTTTAGCAAGTTTATGTAAAAAAGGCATCTCTTTTTTACACCCTTTACACCAACTGGCCCAAAAATTGAGCAGTATACTTTCTTGCTTATAAGACCCCATCGTAATACTCTCTTTTGAAGAGCCGACTTTGGGTAAGGAAAAGTCAAGTGCCCTTGAGCCTATTTCAACCTCGGCATATAAATATGAAGATCCCATAGAGCATAAAAGTAAACAACCTATTAAAAAATATTTTCTCATGTAAAAACCTTATTTAGTTTGCGACACAGTCTGCAATATTGCTTTGGACAAACAATAAACCAGAAGCACCGTTTTTATTATTAGGAGGAGCTTGATGGCAGGTATTGCACGAATATCGATTATTCAGATCACTTGGGTCCGCCGGATTAAAGCCTGTTGTCAAGTTGTGCAAAGTTGAACTTTGAGCAAGGGTTGTTCCTGCACTGGAAACAATCCTCATCGTATAAGCACCCGTACCTATAGGCATATCATTAATCAAGGCAAAAAGATTTGATTTTCCATTAAACCCCGGGGCATCTGTTCTATTGGCAGTTTGTGTATCATACACAACAGTAGCACCGTTTAGGATCTGAAGATACACAGGTGAATTACAGGTTTGAAACAGATCATCAGGATTAACGTTAGCACCGCGATAAACGGTACCGCCTATACTTAAATGCGAAGAGAGACCTAGATCGACATTATGGCAGGATAGACAATCTCTGCCTTGGAAATGTACACCGCTTACCGGGTCGTCTGAGTCTCCCCCGCAACCGAGAAAGATCAGAACTGTTATAAAAGAAAATATATATTTCACTTGATACCTTACTTATGTAAAAATCGGTAGATCTTCGACACCGCTGATAGGATAATATTGTGTAATGAGCTGCTCACTCTCAATTCCCGCGAGTCGGCGAAGCGCCTTATGGATATGTGCCGGTGTAATGTTAATACCGTTAGCATCTAGCGCAAGATTGCTCGGATTGACTTTGATCGCGTCATGTTCTGGAGTTGATGCTCCAATCACTCTGTTGCCTGTTATTCCGGCACCCATCATCATCATGCTCGTAATTGGCCAGTGATCTTTACCGTTTCCGTTATTATACCTTGGTGTTCTACCAAAATCCGAACCCACAATAAATACAACCCTGTCTGAGATACCCTGATTGACAGCTTCTTGCTGCAAAAGATCAAGACCTTTTAGAAGTCCTGAAAGTCTTGGGATATGACTGTTATCATGATTTCCATGTGTATCAAAACCGCCTGTTGTAATATTGACACTAACAGTCAAACCGGCCTTATAGCCGGCCATTGCAAAGCGTCCTTGAGCAAAAACAGCATTGTTTCTATCTGGATGGGTATTTATATCTGTTGGAAGGTACTCAATCAATTTTTTCAATTCATTCGAGCCCGAATGTGCCTGCTTAAACTTTAGCATCAACTCTTTGACGGATCGTAAAGACTGCCTGTTGTACAGATCTGTAAATCGTTCATCTCTTGCCTGCATGATCCTGTCATAGGTTGCTTGATCATGAAAAGGTGTCTCTACATTCGTATTAGCATTATATGAGTATCTGTTGACGTAAGAGATCCTCTGAATTGCGTTAATATTTCCAAGTCGTGTTCCTGCAACCACACCATCCGTGAAGTCGTACCCACCACTTGTGATAAAAGACATAGGGCTTGCAGGAAGTGCTATCCCGGCCAAGAGCGCAGAAAAAGAGGGGTAGCCTTCAGAAAGCCGGCCACTCCAGGTATAGCGTGAACCTGCACTGTGCCCGTTTGTCTGCATATCTATCCCATTTATGACAAGAAGGTCTTTACCGTACTTATCAAAAAATGTCCTAAAGGCATAGCGATTATTTGCAATATCATCCTCACTCTCCATAAGCGGTGCAAACTTGATGTTTGAACCGCTCGCAGATGTCGCTATATCCACTGTCCTAAACGATTTATTCATAGGGTTATCTTCCATTACCAGTTGATTCTGGTTATCAAGTACTTCAGCATAACCTTTTGGGTCACATAAGGAGGTAGGGTCCCAACCGCCGCCGGCATTAACAAAAATCCATAAAGGCCCCGTATACGGAGCACCTGTCGCACCCAAGGCCATTTTTGGCAACAACAAAGCTGCCCCCGCTACGCTAATATATTTTAAAAAGTCTCTTCTAAACATTTTAAGCTCCTTATTCCGCTGTATTTTCATATAAGAATTTAAAATCACTTAACATATAAGTGATGACAGCACTCCATGCTCGGATAACATAAGCTCTATCATAATAAACAAGATCAGTATCTCGTCTATCAGCATCAAATAAATTTTGATTTGTCACCGGGTCACGCTGAACACTACATCCGCTGTTTAGTCTATCCCTTGCATCGCCCGAATCAACTCTTGCCTTTCCATCTACATAACTTTGATAAAAAAGTTGGTAGGTTCTTTCTACTTCCGCACTGTCACTCGTATGTGTCTCACCCAATATCTGCTTGTACAGATGTACTATATTTTCTTTGATCTTTTGAATGCTAGCCGTATCAAGGGGTTCAAGGTTTTTATCCACCAATGGAAAAAGCTTTCGTGTACTTGCAGACCTATAGAAATCTAATGAAACTGGATAACATGACATCTCAACAGCCATTCGCATCTGGATATTAGCCATTACACCATTTAGGTCACTAACTCGCTTTGTGATTGAGTTGGAGTTAATACCGCCGTACAGGGTTTTATACTCGCTCTCATTCATCAAGTAGTGTCTGCTGTTGTTATCTTGATAATATGATCTTGCCCAGTAGTATCCCATCGTGTTGTATATTTTTTTATCAAGGTTTTCAGGTTCAATAAGATGTGCCAGACCAATACTGTTTGAAAGAATCTCGTTCTGCAAACCTTCCGTCATAGACCTTCCGCTGAAGAATACGGACTTGATCAACTCTTTTATAATAACTTTTGCATTCTTGTTGGATGCCAAGAATTTCGACTTTATATCTTCAAAGACCTTGTCTTGAAAGTCATAAGCCTGTTGGGATGCTGCCAAATAGGTGTCTCCATATGCTGGTTTTGATAAAGCATCCTTTCCTGTCAGTGCCTTATAGAACAATTTTACACTTGCTTTTGCAAATCTTGGATCCGCTACAATCTTTTCAGCCAGCCACTGCATCGATCTCGGATACTCCGATGCATTCATTCGATCACTTAGACTAAAGCCAGGAGGCATCATCTCAGGATACCATCCGTTATCCATTGGTCTGTAACGTCCTCTAGAATCCCAGTTCTGAAGAGCTCCGGCAATGGGATCCATAACAAAGTGACATACGGTACAATTCGGATTATTACTGGTCGGGTTGTGCGTACTCTTGTCATCCGAAGTTGAATTAATCGGTCTATCTGCCAAGCCTAATATGTCTGTATCCAGAAAGAACAGCTGGATCTTTGTAGATCTATGACGGTTTCTATTGGTTGCAGTCGTTGGAAACCTGTTTAAGAACATTGGATCTGTCAAAACACCGGCATGGGGAATACCGGGTATACGTAACTCTCTAAAGTTATCTTTAGAAAACTGGCTTAGCTCATCATCATCATCATCCGCCAAAGAAAAACCATTCACATTAACACCGAAACTACGAGATGAATAAGGGTTCATCATCATATAATCAGCGGTTAAGATCTCACCAAAGTTTTTTTCTTCTCGTACTACATGTGCGATCAGTTCTAAAGGCGCTCTGGCTACACCGTAATTGGTTTTACTTCTAACTCTATTGTATTTTATGTCACGCGCTGTGGTATTGGATTCACCCAGCATATTTCGGTTGTCATTTGTGCCGTAGTACCAAACTCTATCAGGAAAGTCTGTTGAATCCATAAGATTAATACCATCAGAACTTCTGTTATAACGATCCGTCAAGAAGATATCATTAAAACGCAGTTTCAACCAATCGTAAAATGCATCTTTTTGCATCAGCTGGTCCAGGTAGTTATCCAGACCTGTTTGCGTTAAAGCCAAAGCCAATTCAGCATCCGACGGAGCTTCTCCTGTTGTAACCAAGGCAGCATTTCTCGCTGTAGTTGCGGGAGAGACCAAACGAACACTCGATAAAGAGACCGGTTCTACATTAACAGAGGAGTCTATACAGGTTGAGGGCTCATTCACATAATTTATCAAGGTACTATATTGCGTGATATCGCTATCCGTAAACAAAGCTCCACCCGCGTGTGAAACGGTACCGTCATTTTTTTGAATGATTTTTGTTCCGGTTGCCGTTATGTAATTCTTTAACGTAAGAAAGTTAGCATTACTGTTATCAGATGTCAATGCAGAAAACACCAAAGCAGTGGATTGCGCTTGACCGCCAGCAGTGTGACAGCCTACACATTTACTTAAATCAAACTCTATATTTTGCTGATAAAAAGTCTCCACACAGGCTACGCTACTGTCTTGCGTCTCAACACCGGTGATTCTTCGGTCCTTTTCGTCAAATTCACTGCCGCCACATCCGTAAAACAACATTAGCGGTAAGCTCCCATAGAGCAATATCTTGGATACATTATTCATCATAATCTCCTAAAATTTTTAATTCTGACAACATTCGCGTTAATTCAAATTATATGTTATCTTCATAAACACAAGGTAAATACTTTTTACATCTAAAAACAACATATGTTATGCAGTTAGTTTATAACGGTTACTAATACTATAGTACATATAAAAATATTTTCAGGTGACTTGAACTGGTTTCTATGGATTTAATTGAGTGATGATGTTGGTATTTAGGAGGTTAACACTTGAGTTATCATATCATGAGAGTGGTTAGAGTAGTTTTTATGATTTATATGAAATCATTACTGTTTTACCGGGTAAACATCTGCTTGGCATAAGGCATATCTCATTACGTTTCACAGATGCTTTCGAGTTAACACCGTAGTGTTAAAACCAGTGCGAACTTACATCCTGTCCTTGGCTGTGATCCCCAGCAAGGACATACCCGTTTTTATGGACAAGGCAACGACCAAGAAGAGCTTAAGCAGTTTTGCTTCATTTTCAACACCTATTACCTTATGATCATAATAGAACTTATGAAAAGTCGAAGCAAGGCCTTTTAAATAATCGGTTAGTTTTTGTACCTGGCGTGAATTGAAGGCATCTTCAACTACCTCGTTAAGAAGCATTGCTTCAAAGAGAAGGTTGTCTGCATCATCACCTAAACCTTTAAGAGATGAGGCCATGATCTCTTCATGTGATTTTTCAGACTTTGACAACAGGGTCTGGATACGTGCATGCGCATAATTCACATAAAAGACAGGATTTGAACTATCCGTCTTTTGAAGATCAGCAAGATCAAACTCCAAGGCTGTGTCCGATTTTTTAGAAGCAAACATAAAACGGAGTGCATCGGGGCCAATCTCTTTAACCACATCATTCATTCCTATCACTGTACCCGCACGCTTACTCATCTTAAAGGGTTCGCCATCTTTAAGCAAAGAGACCATCTGTGTCAGTTGAATATCAAGATTGGTATCATCATGACCTAAAAAATTCAAAGAAGCTTTCACCCGCGCTATATACCCGTGGTGATCCGCACCCCAGATATTGATATGCGAGTCATACTCTCGTTCAAATTTCTGATTATGGTAGATGATATCACCAGCCAGATACGTCGGTCTGCCATCTTCTCTTACGATAACACGGTCTTTTGCATCTTCTTTTTCTGATGATTTCAACCACTGCTTGCCATCGATCATCGCGACACCGCCAGAGGCTTGAAGTTTATCCATAACCCTGTCCCAGTCCTCGTATAAACCGGACTCGGAAACAAAGGTATCAAAGTGGACATTGATCGCATCAAGATCTTTAACGATCATCTTCAGCACTTCGTCTTTAGCCCAAAGCGCTACTTCTTTGATCTTTTCAGCATCGTTAAACACTTCTTTACCATAGGTCTTGGATGCAATCTCAGCAAGCGTAGTCAGATACTCACCCCGATAATAGTTCTCGGGGTACTCTACTTTTTGATCAAGAATGTTTGCCTGACCTTCCAGCATCAAAGATGTTCCTAAAAGATCGATCTGATTGCCCGCATCATTAACATAATACTCAGCAGTTATATCATGACCGAGGTGACGGCCTAAGCGAAGAAGCGTATCTCCATACACCGCGCCGCGTGCATGACCGATATGCAGGGGACCGGTCGGATTAGCCGAGACAAATTCAAGTAAGATCTTGCTTGACTCGGTACCTTTGCCAAAGTCTTCTTGGTGTGCAAGGGCCCAAGACGCATACTCATCTAAAAAATCTTCGCTCAACTTAAAGTTAAGATAACCCTTCACAGCCTCAACATTGGCAAACATCTCATCTTTTGAAAACATCTCAACAAGTTCTGAAGCAATAATCATAGGAGACTTTTTAAGCTCTTTTGCCATAGCAAAAGCGATCGGAGTAGCAAAATGACCGAACGAACGGTCACGGGGCTTTTCTAAAACAATATCACGTTGGATGCTGCTGTTAAGCAGTGCGAGGACGCGCTGCTTCAAAACTAAGCTTGTTTAGTAGTGTCAGAAGGTGTAGAAGTCTCTTCTGTAGATTCAGTTTTTTCAACTTTTTTAGCTTCATCAGATGCCACTTTTGTAGGCTCGTCATCTTTCATCTCAGATTTAAAATCTTTAATGCCTTTACCGATACCCTTGGCAAGATCAGGGATCTTTTTAGCACCAAAAAGCAGTACAACAATTCCAAAAATTAATAATAGTTCCATTCCACTAGGCATACCCATGGTTTTTCCTTTAAATATAATTGTTGCAATTTTATCTCTTTATTGCTGTATAAATACTTATTAATCTTTATCCCTAGCATTTACCCATTTATACCCTAACGTCTGTTTCTATACTTTACACTAAACTTTTCCACACTGTCTGCCTTAACATACACAAGAAACGCCAAAGTATTTCCATCTTTAAACCTGTACTTACTATCTGATCTCACTATCGATTCTAGTGCAGAATATTTACGAAAAGGAACCAGAAGCTCCACTGTTTTACTTCTGTCTGATCTGTTGGTCACGCTGTATTTTACCTCAGACTCATAATGTGTTTTTGTCTGCGTACGCCGGATGTTTGTCTCTTTGACCAAGAGATCAAAGTTCTTGCCGATAGCAAGTGAAACTTTTTCTTTTTTGGGCGTATGTTCTATAGTGTTTACCCCTAACAAGACCGTACTTTTTCCGCGTTGTGAATAGGTTCTCATTACCCCTTGAGGAAGGGCTTTATGAAGATCTTTAAATTCAATATACTGATTTACCTTATGCTTTTTCTCCCCGTTCAAGAACTGAGGTGAGATTAGGTGTACATCATATCTACGTTGGATCTTGATATCTTTTTCATCAATAAACTTGATCTGTGTTTTTTCCTTATCGGCTATATCCACACGAAAAGGAATCGTATAGATATGATAGCCCTCATGTGAAACTTCACTCACCGCCGTACTGCTATCCATCTGCATAGCGGAAACACTTTTATAAAGACGTTCACGTCTTACTCTATCGGGTTTTTCCCGAGATATCTCTCCTGCAAGTACCCTAAGATCAACTGCATTAAAGGATTTACCGGAGTTATTGTTCAAAGTGATCCAGGCACTCAAGTCTGCCGTATTCTTGTTGGTCTTAAGGACATAATCACTTTTCCATGATATATTCTTAATAATATAATCCAGCTGTAGTGAGCTGTCAACCTTATCTTTGCTATCAATATCCCATAATAAGGAAGGTTCTGTGATCAGCGTCTTTGGAATCGTATGAAACAGGACATCTGCCACGGGTACTTGAATAATCCCTGCATCTTCCAAACGAACAAGGACTCTGCCATCAGCTGATAAGAGCGTTGCTCTTTTGTATTCAAAACTTTCGCTGGTAGTGTAAACCTTAACCTCTACCTCTTTGTTAATATGCGCATTAAGAAGTTTAGTCACATTGATCTTGTCGTACTTGTATTTTTGGGTATAGAGTTTTACTCCATCGGGAAAAACCACGTTAACGGAGTCCGTCTCAACAGTACTGGCGACACCGGGATAAAGTACTTCTTGCCTCCCCTTATCCAAGCAAAGGGGACGTTCTTCATGTACAAGACCGATATTTGAATTATAGACGACAAGGCTGTTTTGTGTAAGCGTTGAAGAGAGGCTTGCAGATTGAAGAGCACTGCAAAGCAGGATTCCTGTACCTAGAAAAAATTTGTGCAACATGCTAACTCCTTAGAGGCTAACTCTCTTCTTCCCATTCATGTATAAATTCACTGATCTTTATAGAGGGCATTTTTAAACGTGAAGCATGCGCAATGGATATAAGCTGCTCGGCTGCAAGATCCAAGTCATCATTAATCACAAGGTAATCATATTCACTGATACGCTGAACCTCACGTGTAGCCATTTCAATGCGTCTGTCTATTACTTTTTGATCGTCTGTAGCACGGGACGTCAGTCTATGTTTTAACTCTTTGAGAGAGGGTGTTGTTATAAATACGGACGTTGTGATATCGCCTAAGCGGTTTTGAACCGCATCATGCCCTTGGACATCGATATCAAAAATAACGATCTCACCTTTTTTCAAGGCCTCTTTAACAGGTTTGATAGAGGTCCCGTAATAGTTACCGTGTACCAAGGCATACTCTAAAAAATTTTCATCTTCTATATCTTTTTTAAACTCATTATGGTCAACAAAATGATAATGAATACCTTCACGCTCACCTTCACGTATAGAACGTGTTGTCGTAGAGATCGAAAAGTAAAAGGCACCTATCTTCTCTTCGATTTTTTTAATTAATGAACTTTTACCTGCACCGCTTGGACCCGAAAGGACTAAAATTGCACCGTTAGTCATTCAGCTTCTCACTAAATGAGATACTTATATTCATTTGCATACCTTTTAAAGCATCTTGTACATTCTCTTGTTTTAAAGTTGCAATCAACTCTTCGAGTGCAACAATCTTCTCATCAGAAGATCTACTTTCTTCTATCCCTGTACCGGCTTCACCTTCAACGGCAATAGCATCCACAAAGGCATCCACCTCTTCGAGTTCAGGATGTTCGCCATCATCCGCAAGCCCTTCTCCCAAAGCCTCAGACAGGGCTTCTTCATTTAACGATGCAAACTCACTCTGTCCAACACTGAGCTCAAGCTCTTCATCTTCTTCTATACTCGATTCTAAAGCTTCAATCTCTTCTTGTATCTCTGCTTCTTCATCATCACCTGTGGCTTCTTCAACCTCCTCACCCAAGGCAAGTTTCAAATCATTGGCATTCAAAGAGGCAAATACATCTTCCATCTGTACAACTTCTTCAGTATCTTCCAACGCTTCCAATCCATCTTCAAGTTCAATCTCGCTTTGCAGCTCTTCTTCGTCCAATCCGTCCAATGCTTCTTTAATCTCATCATTCAAGGCAGTTAAATCAACCGCTTCCTCTTCAAACTCATCCAGGTTTTCCGATGCATCTGACCCTTCGCTTTCAAGCACATCACTTAACTCTTCAGTCTGTGTCAACTCTTCATCGAGTTCAGGAAGCTCTTCTATCTTCTCATCGACTTCACTCTCTTCTTCACCTGAAATATCAAGACTTTCGTCTTCAAGCTCATCCAGATTTTCCAGTGTACCTAATTCTTCATTTTCAAGTATATCGCCTAGCTCTTCGGAGGCTTCTGCAGTCTGTTCCAATAGTTCATCGAGTTCAGGAAGCTCATCGACTTCACTCTCTTCTTCATCTGAAATATCGAGACTTACCTCTTCTGACACCTCTTGAGGGATTACTTCTGTTTGCTCATCCTGGACAAGGTCTTCTAAGCCCTCCTCGAGCAGGTTTTCATCAAGGCTTTCATCGTCTGCAAGAAGTTCTTCCAGCGCCTCGTTCTTATCTTCGACACCGGACCCTGCAACTTTCTCATCCTCTACTAAAACCTCATCTTCCGTCTCTTCTAAAGTAAGCTCTTCTTCATCGCTATCATCTGTACCCGGAAGTTCGCCTAAATCTTCTTCACTAAGAACTTCTTCAGGTTCTTCACCCGGTAACTCTAATACCTCATCATCAGATATATCTGTCCTTACCTCTTCTAAGTTTTCATCTGTGAGGGGTTGCGTAACACCTAGTTCGCTAAGGGCATCATCCAGAGAAATCACATCTTCATCTTCATCTTCTGTCTTTTCGTCATCTAGCTCGTCTAAAACATCATTGATCTCATCAAGGCTTGCTTCATCGGCCAAAAGACTTTCAGACAACTCTTCATTCGACTCAGGTTCATCTGATTCTTCTAAAAGCTCATCCTCCGCCTCTTCTAAAAGGTCTTTGACTTCCTTAACGTCATCTTCATCCAAAACACCCTCAAGCTCTTGTGTATCTTCTTCGCTGTCGAGTTCATCTACAAGGCTCTCAATATCCAAACCTTCATCCATCAACACATCATCTAAAGCTTCTGGCTCTTGTTGCTCTATTTCCTCCACCTCAAGACTCTTCGCTGTATCTTCGATTTCCTCTAGACTTTCGATTGAATCTGAACTCTCAATAGTTTCATCCAGATCATCCAAGGTATCAAGTCCGTTTAAGCTGTCCAAAGACTCTTTTTCTGCCTCAGGCTCTTTATGACCTTCATCCTCACTCACAGCCGTATCAGAAGACATTTTCGTAAATATATCAACAAGGTCTGTCGGTAAAAAAGGTTTGTTCAGCCCGCGTGAAAACTCTGCAGGAAGCTCCGCACTACGAGAACCTATAAAACAACTCTGTGAAAACTCAAGTCGTGTAGACAAGGCTTCAAACCCTTCTTTATCATAACAGGTATCATCTACTACGACAAGATCAAACTTGCCTTCATTTAACTCTTGCATGGAACTTACCGATGTTAACTCATCACCTGTTTTTTGTGCACTCAGGGTGACCAGTTTTCCAACAACGGGATTATCATTAATAAGCAGTATCTTCATACAGAAGCCTTTTTTAGTATATAATTGAGATGTCAGGTATAGTATCTCTACCTTTGGAACTCTCAATGTAGCAATATATAGATATTTTAGCAAAAAAAAATCAAGATGTGGTCAAAAAGGATAGAACTTGCTCCGACTTTTACTATTTTTTCCTATTATCTTACTTTCTCAAGAAATTTTCATGCTGCCCGATGAGGCGGATACGCTCATGCATACCTATAATTCAGATATCAAAAAAGCAAAAAAAGAGGTGTTGATCTTGACCCCATTCATAGATGAATATATTTTAACCCGTACACTCAAAAAACTTTCAAAGAAAAATGTTTCCATTATTATCATCACGAAGGCATCGCCCGCCCAAGACAATAAGGTAAGTTATGTAAGCCTGTTTAAAAATATATCCGTATTCACCTTACCCGCACTCAAGACTGTATCCTTAAACGGTTCATTCATCTGCATTGATGATAAGAGGTCTTATGCTATCAGTGGTGTTCTAAGTCAAAAAAAATTAAAAGAAGTCTACTCTTTTGGTATCTATAAAAAAGGAAAGTGCGCTTATCTTTTCACAACCTTACTCCAACGCTCAAAACCTTATTGAACACAGTGCTAAAAAAGCATAGGCAAGCTGTTTAAGGCTTTAAACATCTCTGTGGAAAAGATCCCCATAAAGGTAGCGAGGGTTGCAATAATGACGACAAAGGCCACCATAATCTTAATCGGAAAGCCAATGACCAAAAGATTGAACTGAGGCATGGTCTTCATCAACATACCAAAGATAATATCTGCCAACAGTGACAAGGCTATGATTGGAAAGGCTATCATAAAACCGACCATAAACATATTTGTTGTCGCCTTAAGCATATACTCAAAGATCTCTGCATTAAGCATAAATCCCCCCAGTGCCACCTCTTGTAATGATTCATTGACAAAGAGTAAAACAACATGATGACCATCGAGTGCCAGAAAAACCATAAGGGCCAAAAGAGCCAAGATATTGGCAATAATCGGCATAGAGATACCCGATTGAGGATCAACAACTGATGCCATGGAGAATCCCATAATAAAAGAGATCTGAATACCTGCAAAGGTCATGATGTTAATGACGAGTTGAAGCATTAGACCAACGACAAACCCGAGTAAGAACTCACTTATAATGGCAAAAACGACATTAATCGTTGTTATTTCCATCGCCAAAGAGGGCATATTCGGAAAGAAAAGTACGCTAAAGACAAAAGCTATAGCCGTTTTTATCGTCATGGGAATACTCATATGAGAGAATAGAGGAACCATGATAAACAAGCCGGCAAAGCGAAAAAACAGAAGCAAGAAACCAACAACATTTTGTGGGCTTAAAAATTCAACAACTTCCATACACTGCCTTTAAGGAACTTCAAAAATAAAACCGACTTCGGAGCTGCGATGAGATAAGGAGAGTCTCCTTACCTATCTCTATTGTTTCGTCAAATATCAACAAATGCGATTTAGACTAAGCACCTGACCTGTCTACTTTATCTTTTCCAATTTCATATCCATCAATTTATAAACATGATCGCATCGCATTGCGAGCTCTTTTTCATGTGTGACCAGTACCATAGCGGCTTCTTCACTGCGTATATACTCCATAAATAAATTCATTACATCAAGGGCTGTCTCGCTGTCAAGGTTTCCCGTAGGTTCATCAGCAAAGATAAGACGAGGCTTTTTGGTAAGTACTCTTGCGATAGAAACACGCTGTTGCTGTCCGCCTGAGAGTTCAGTGACCTTTTGATGAACAACATCTTTTATGCCCAGACTTATCAAATGGTCATCATTGACTCTATTGTGACTAAGCGCAGCAGCGACCTCAAGGTTTTCATAAGCAGAAAAGCCTTTAAAAAGATAATGTGATTGAAAGACCATGCCTATCTCATCACGGCGCATCTTCACAAGTTCTTCTTTTTTTAAAGCATAAATGTCTTTTCCAAACAGCTCAACTAAACCAGACTTTGGTGCCAGCAATGAAGAAAGAATATGTAAGAGTGTAGATTTACCACTTCCGCTTGCACCGATAATTGCCATAGATTCATGTACGTTTAGATGAAGGTTTATATCATTAAAAAGCGGGTATTCAAAACTGTGTGCGAGGTGTGTAGCATTGAGTAATTGCATAGAATAACTTTTTATTTTTTAGAAAAGATTATAAAGGGTATTTACTTAAAAAGTGGAATAAAAAAGTGGTTCTCAAGGGATTAAACGGACGAGAATTAGTTTGAACTCATTCTAATCTTCCAAATCTTACAACAAAAAGAGAAGCTTAATCCAGAGGATTAAGCCATTTGTGCAGCAACTTCTGCTGCAAAGTCTTCTTCTTTTTTCTCGATACCTTCACCTACTTCAAGGCGAACGAATGCAGAGATCTCAGCTGTACCACCAGCCGCTTTACCAGCTGCTTCAACAGCTTGTGCAACAGTCATTTTATCATCAAGAACATAGTTCTGATCTAAAAGTGCCTGCTCTTTGTCCAGTGTCGTGTTATCTTGAATAAAACGAGCGATTTGACCAGGAACGATCTTATCCCAGATCTGCTCAGGTTTACCCTGCTCTTTTAGTGTTGCTTTGATATTCTCTTCAGCTTTTGCCATAACCTCATCTGTCAATTGGCACATAGAGATATATTCAGGAACATTCTTAAGTGGTTTCTTAAGACGAGCAAGCTCTTCGTTCTCTTTTTTGATTGCTTCAATACGACCTTTTGTCTCTGCTTCTACATAATCAGCGTCGAAGTCTTTATAAGAGAGAGTCGTAGGCTTCATCGCAGATGCATGCATAGCCACTTGTTTAGCTACTGGAGTCATTGCTTCAGCAGTCTTTGCAGAGTCACATTCGATAGCAACGATAACACCTATACGTGTGTTAGAGTGAACATAACCGTTTACTGCAACATTCTCATTACCGCTTAGTGCGGCGATACGACGTACTTCAATCTTTTCACCGATCTTTGCAACTGTCTCATCGAAGTATGCAGAAAAGTCTGCACCCTCAAGTTGTGTCTGACGAAGCGCTTCAACATCTTCACAGTTCGTTTCAAACGCCTGCGTAGTTGTTGTAGCAACAAGGTTTTTAAACCCGTCATTTTGAGCAACGAAGTCAGTCTCAGAGTTAACTTCTACTAATGTCGCTCTTTTAAAGTCTGCAGAGATCTTAACCCCGATAGAACCTTCAGCTGCAACACGATCAGCTTTCTTAGCAGATTTAGCAACACCACGTTCACGCAACCATTCTGTTGCTTTTTCCATGTTGCCATCATTTTCAGTTAAAGCTTTTTTACAATCCATCATTGGAGCATCCGTCGCCTGACGTAGCTCTTTTACCATTGCTGCTGTAACTGCCATGATTATGCTTCCTCTGTTGATTCTTCAGCTGCTGCTTCTGCTTTTGCTTCAGCTACAACTTCTGCCACTTCTTCTTCAGATGCAGGCTCTTCTTCAACTTGCTCTTCGTTTTGTGCACGACCTTCGATTACCGCTTCAGCCATCTCTTTACAGAAAAGCTGAATTGAACGGATCGCATCATCATTACCCGGGATTGGGAAATCGATAAGATCAGGATCACAGTTAGTATCTAGTGGAGCAACAACTTGAATACCAAGTTTACGAGCTTCTTTAACAGCAATGTGCTCTTTTACAGGGTCAACAACAAACATCATATCCGGAAGTTTCTTCATGTTACGGATACCACCAAGATAAGACTCAAGCTTACCCTTGGCACGCGTAAGCATTAAAGCCTCTTTCTTAGTAAGAAGTTCCATTTGACCGTTTGTTTGCATCTCTTCGATGATGTCAAGTTTACGGATAGATTTTTGCATAGTTGGCCAGTTGGTCAACATTCCACCCAGCCAACGTGTATCTACATAAGGCATGCCACAACGAATCGCTTGTTCTTTAATAGCAATACGAGCTTGTTTTTTTGTACCAACGAAGATAATTGTTTTACCTTTTGCAGCTTCATCAGCTACGATCTGGTACGTTGCACGGAAAAAACGCAGTGTTTTTTGTAGGTCGATGATATAAATGTTTTTACGAACACCGAAGATATACTTTTTCATTTTCGGGTTCCAACGACGTGTTTGGTGACCAAAGTGTACACCACATTCTAATAAATCTTTCATGCTTACCATAGTAAGTTCCTTGTGTGCCAAGCTTCAGCCTGACATTATAAATTTTTTGGTTTAGCCTCAGTGTCCCTTAACGAGTCAAGATAGGTATCTTGGTCGCAACCAATTCAAGAATTGACACTTGCATCTTTGTATATCACTAAATTCTAGTAAATAAAGCGCGTAATTATACAAAACATATCATTTGATTTTGCTGAAATATTATATCTATCTCTTACTTTCTAATCTCTATTCATTACTTATTAATTTAAAATCATCTAAATAAACAGTCAATATCAAAGAAGCGTTTCTTATCTTCTCCATCACGAAGCCAATGCTCAACTTCACACTCTTTTTAAAATATATTTATCATAATCTAGGATAGGATGAAGTCAATTATTTGAATTTTTGATATTAGTTGGGAGACTTATATTAAACATAAGAATTCAAAGAGGAGAATTAAAAAATGAACAGACCTTTACTTGGATCTTTGGTTGCTGCAACACTTTTATTAGGTAACGTAAATGCCGCAACGATGTATGAGCGTTTTGAAGCGATGGAAGAAGAGATAAAATCTCTTCAATCTGAGCTTTCAGACTTAAAAGCACAAAAAAGTGTAGAACAAGAGAGCAAAACCGCCGATCTCGAGGAAGATGAAGGTAATGCGGATGAGGAAGATGCAGAGGAAGATGCAGAGGAAGAAGAGGAAGATATCAACGAAGTCATTGAAGACCTTCAAGAATCTGTAATAGACCTCAACAAAGCCACCTCAGGAAGCCATTTGAAACTGGGGGTTGATTTCAGAACCTCATATGACAATGTCCGTTATGAAATGGCCGGGGAGTCGGTTGTTCCATACGCACCAGGAGTAAATGGATTCTATGATCCACAAACACCGACAACAGTTGAGAAAAAACAGAAGAACAACAGTCTTTTCAGTAACAGACTTTGGTTAAATATGAACTGGGCAGCTAATGAAAACATAAGCTTTACAGGTCAATTAGCTTATAACAAGACCTATGGCGGGCGCTTTAACAATGCTGGACCTGGTGCCGCCTTTGAAGACTTTGACTGGTTTGTCAATGAAAATGCAAACGGTGATGGGAACATACGTGTAAAATCAGCTTACTGGTTCTATAGAAATGGCACCTTTTTAGGAACAGACATCCCATGGACATTCAGTTTAGGTCGTCGTCCATCTACAAATGGCCATCTTGTAAACCTTCGTGATAATGATCCGGCAGCATCTCCATCAGGTCATACGATCAATGTTGAGTTTGATGGACTAAGTTCCAAGTTTGGACTTGAAAAGTTAACAGGTGTTTCTGGTATGTATGTTAAGTTTTGTGGTGGTCAGGGTGCCACTTCTGCAAATGAGAAGTTCTCATCTACACCTTATGCAAACAATGCAGAAGGATTTGAAATCGATGATGTGCACTTAGCCGGGCTGATCTTTGTTCCGTACGACGATGGTCAATACTCTATTGGGACTCAGTTCTATGGTGCCTCTAATCTACCGGGGCAAAACATGAAAGTCGCACAAATTGGAGCAGACACAAGCACTATGGGTGCCCAAACAGGACTAACACCTGTAGGTGATTTATACAGCTTCTCTGGATATGCCATGATCAATGGTATTGGTGATGAGTGGTCTGACTTCTTAGATGACACAACTTTTTTTATATCAGGTGCTATGTCACGTACTAACCCAGATGATAAAACAGATCATTTTGGTCAACAGCAAGCGATGCTAGGTTCAACTGATATGCAAAACGGTTACTCCTACTGGGTAGGACTAAACATGCCATCTTTGATCTCAGAGGAAGGCCGTTTTGGACTTGAGTTCAACCACGGTTCAAAATACTGGAGACCGATCACATATGGTGAAGACACTATGATCGGCTCTAAAGTGGCTGCCCGTGGTAACGCTTATGAAGCTTATTTTACTGAGCCTTTAGTTGATGACATCTTAAGTTTTCAAATCCGTTATACCTATATCGATTATGATTATACTGGATCTAATGGTTTCTTTGGAAATGCCACAGGTACACCTTTAAAAATTGATGATGTGCTTTCAAATCCACAAACGGCTGCTAATGCAGGTAATATTGTTGATAAAGCACAAGACTTGCGTATCTATCTAAGATACCGCTACTAAACTACAAACTCGCGCAAGCGAGATTGTCAGTTCTTATAAACTTCTTTAACAGTTTCAATAATCAATGATTTATTTCTAATGAAGTTCATCCTGCCTAAGCAAGATGTCTAATGAAGTGTTTATGCTTGCAGTTCAGCCAACTTCTCTTCCACCTTAGCCACATGCTCTTTGACACGGACATTGTTCCATACGGCTTGAATAGTGCCTTCCGGATCGATGATAAATGTTGTACGAACAATCCCCATGTACTCTTTTCCATAGTTCTTCTTTAATTTCCATACGCCATACTCCTGCATCATCTCTGTACTCTCGTCTGAAAGAAGTGTGATACCCAGCTCTTTTTTCTCGATGAAGTTTCTATGCTTTTTAGTACTGTCCGCACTTACCCCTAAGATGATCGCATTGAGGTCATCAAACTGCGGTTCAGCTTCTGTAAACTCACAGGCCTCTGTCGTACATCCGGGTGTATTATCTTTTGGATAAAAGTACAAGATAATCCACTTACCTTTTAGATCGCGTGAGCAGATCTCTACATCATCTTGGTTTGGCAGGCAGAACTCCGGTGCCTTGTTTCCTACTTCTAACATATTTTTTCCTTTACAGTGTATTTAGATAATTAGTCTCATCACAGATAATAGATGCGTCATAGACTTCTAACAGTCTTTCGACAAAAAGTCCATTACCTAACCTCATCTCTTCTTCGTATGATACGGGCGTTGTCTTATATCCACATGAAGGTGACTTTGATTTTAAGATTATCTTATCAAAACCTTTTACTGAGACAAGAAACTTATCAATCTCTTCATTCAAGGCTTCAGTCACATCTGTCCCATCCTCTCGTATGACACGAGTTTCACCATCTAAACGCTTATGTACTGAGATCTTTTTTCTAGGCACACCCATAAACTTTTCAGGACAGAATGGAACAATCTCATAATCTTTGAGATCATCATAGATATCCATCTTAGTAGTTCCATCATATCGACAGATCTCATTTAACAGACACGATGAGACTAAGACTCTTTTTTTCAACCAAATGCCTAACAGATAACGACTGACTTGATCTCAGTAAACTCTTCGATGGCAAAACGAGGACCTTCACGTCCCACTCCACTCAGTTTGACACCGCCGTAAGGCTGAATATCAAAACGAAGTGTCGGCATGTCGTTAATAACGATACCCCCTGCTTCAAGCTCATCGATAGCACGTTGTGTTAATGCAAGATCATTCGCAAAGATAGAGAACTGCAAGCCATAAGGTGAATTGTTTATTCTTGGCAAGGCATCATCAAAGTCCTCTACTTTAACAAGACTGACTATAGGGGCAAAGACCTCTTCACATATTATGGCCATATCATCACGAACATCTGCCATCACACAAGGGTAAAACATTCTTCCTTCACACTTAGGCTCAAAAAGTGCCCGTGCACCCTCTTCTATGGCTGATTCAACCCACCCCATAGCTCTACATGCCGCTTCATCATCTATAAGCGGTCCCATGAATGTCTTATCTTCATACGGCGAACCCACTGTGATCTTTTGTGTTTCTTCTGCCATCTTCGCAGCAAAATCTTCATAGATATCTTCATGCACATAAATGCGTTGAAGAGAGATACAGACCTGCCCGGAGTTCACAAAGGCGCCTAAGGCACAACGCTTTGCGGCCAAGGCTATATCTGCAGATCTATCGATATAGGTCGCAGCATTTCCACCCAATTCAAGAGATATCTTCTTAATCCCCGCTGATCTTGTTATGATATTACCAACAGGCACAGAACCCGTAAAACTGATCACTCTTGGGATTTCACTTTCTACCAGAGTCGAGCCTACCTCAACATCGCCATAGACAACTGAAAGAGCATCTTTTACCGCATATTCACTTTCTATAAAGAGCTTTGCAAACTTATAAGCTGTCAAAGGGGCTTCAGGCGTCGGCTTGAGTACCACGCAGTTTCCAGATACCAAGGCAGGTGCCAGCTTATGCGCTACTAGGTTAAGCGGAAAATTAAACGGTGTAATGGCAGCGACAACACCGACAGGTTCTCTAAAGAAATATGAGATCGTCTTCTTGCCGCTGGGCATGGCATCTGTGTTTATTGTCTCACCGTGCATGGTACGCATCGTCTCCGCAGAAAGAGTCACCGTCTCAATTGCCCTGTCCACTTCAACACGTGAAAACATCAAAGGTTTTCCCACCTCGTCTGTAATCGTTCGGGCAATATCTTCTCTATTTTCTTTCATCTTTTGTGCTACATCTAAAAGCCAGTTACATCGTTGTGCAAGCGTAGAGGATTTGGCAGTTTTTATTGCCGCTTGTGCAATGTTCAAGGCCTTCAGTGTATCCTCTGCGTTACACACAGGCGCATATGAAACTACCTTATCATCAAAAGGAGAGTGGCGTTTGTTGAGTTCTTCCTTTGTTGCTTCAGTACTTCCAAAAAATATTTTTGCTTGCATTATCAACCTCATTTATGTTCTTGTGGAATTATACATTAATCCAATATGTTTAACCAAAATTTTACTTTTATACTTTAAAATATCGAAAAAAATTGGATTACAATGAACTTTTCAAACTTAAACCTCGCAGTCACACCCGGACATTTTGGACAACGACCGCCCGTAACCAAACCAAACCCAGGCTTCTTGGAAGAACTTGGCGAAGAAGCCTTTAGAAGGCTTGTCAGCGATCATTATGAGCTTTTAAAACAGAGTGACATATCCGAACTCTTTCCTGTAGAGGATCCTACAGAGTTTGCCGCGGCCAAAAAACACGCTGCCGACTTTATGATCCAGATCTGCGGCGGGCCGAGTTACTTTAACCAATCTCGCGGAGCACCTCAGATGGTTGGGCGCCATGCTCCTTTCAAGATTACAGAAAAAGCGCGTCTACGATGGTTAGAGTGTTATGCCATGCTCCTACCGGCTCTTGCACAGAGTGTTTCAAACGATAATATCCAGTCCTTTTGGAATTACCTGGATGTCTTTTCGCAATGGATGGTCAACACTCCCGATTAGAGCTCTTTCAAGGATTTATCACCCTTGAATTTTCCTATCTCTAGACACCTTTACATTCTTTTTATTAGTTTTTAGATAGAATCACTTAATTTTTAACGAACAATTTCGGAGCACTTATGAACGAAGCCAAGTATATTTGGATGAATGGTGAGTTTAAACCTTGGAAAGAGGCTCAAACTCATGTACTGTCACACACTTTACATTATGGAAATGGTGTTATTGAAGGTACAAAGGCGTATAAAACTGACAAAGGTTATGCGATCTTTAGACTCAATGAACATACAACACGTCTTTTAGAATCAGCAAAGATGACACTTATCGATATCCCTTATACTGTTGAAGAACTAAACAAGGCACAGATTGAACTACTTCAAAAAAATGAGTTTCAAGGTGATAATGTTTATCTTCGTCCTTTCTCTTTTTTAGGATATGGTGCCATGGGTGTTTATCACAAAGAAGCCCCTGTTGAAACAGTCTTGGCTGCTTGGGAATGGGGTGCTTACCTGGGCGAAGAGGGGCTTAAAAGCGGGATCCGTCTTAAGATTGCATCAATGACACGTCCAGCCAATACCTCCAACATGGGCAAGGCAAAAGCAACCGCAAACTATCTGAACTCTCAAATGGCCAAGTATGAAGCTATTGAGTGTGGATATGATGAAGCCCTTCTGCTTGACGATCAGGGTTATGTCGCGGAAGCAAGTGGCGCATGTTTCTTTATGGTATACAAAGGTCAACTGATCTCACCTCCTAATGACAACTCTCTAGAGTCTATTACTCAAAAGATGGTTATAGAACTTGCTCAAGACATGGGCTTGGATGTTGTACGCCGCCGGATCACCAGAGAAGAGGTATATGTTGCAGATGAGGCCTTTTTAACAGGTACTGCAGCAGAGATCACTCCAATTCGTGAGGTAGACGCACGCGTTATCGGCGGAGGTTCACGCGGACCTATTACCGAGAAGATCCAAAGTACATATTTTGATATCGTTTTTGGACGCAATGCTAAATATGAGCACTACCTTACATATATAAATGAAGGAAACTAAAATGGAAATGTATAAAATGGCAACAGATATGAATGACTACTTCAACAAGAAGAAAAAAACAGGCGGAACGGGCGGAGGCGGAGGCAACTTTCCTCCAAAAGGACCAAAAGCACCCAATATAGACTTTAACTTCAAAGGCTCCGGTTTCTTATACTTTATCATCGGTCTGGTTATCCTTTTAATGTTGGCAAAGCCATTTACAATTGTTGAAGAGGGCCAGCGCGGTATCCTCTCTACTAATGGTAAATATGAAGCAAACGCTCTTCTACCGGGTCTGCACTTTATCATTCCCGTTATCCAGAAAGTCTACATTGTGGATACAAAAGTCCGTATTATCAACTACGCAGACAGAATCGACAGATCATCTGCTACGGGTGAAGGCCTTACTGTTAAACCGGCGATCACCGTCTTGGATAAACGCGGTCTTCCTGTTGGAATCGAGTTGACTGTTCAGTACCGTCTGAATGCGACCAATGCCGCTCAGACGATCTCTAACTGGGGTTTTACCTGGGAAGAGAAAATCATCAACCCCGTTGTTCGTGATGTAGTAAGAAATGTTGTCGGCCAATACGACGCGGAATCGCTTCCGGCCAAACGTAATGAGATCGGTACGGCTATCGACTTGGGCATCAGTGAGAATGTTGACAAACAAGAGAACACACCTGCTACTCTAGAGTCTGTTCAGCTTAGAGAGATCATCCTTCCTCAAAAGGTAAAAGATCAGATCGAGCGTGTTCAGTTAGCCAAGCAGCAGGTAGAACAAGCTCAACAAGAAGTTGAAAAAGCGAAGCAAGATGCTTTCAAGCGCGAAGAGACTGAGCGCGGTAAGGCCAATGCGATCAAGATCGCTGCAGAAGGTAAGGCTAAGGCTATTGAGATCGAAGCACAAGCACAAGCAAGAGCCAATAAGGTGATCTCGCAATCACTGACAACCAAACTGATCCAGCTTGAGCAAATCCATATTCAAGGCAGATTCAATGATGCCCTTCGTGAGAATAAGGACGCTAAGATCTTCCTAACGCCTGGTGGTTCAACACCAAATATCTGGGTTGATATGAAAGACAAACAAAAACGTACAACGGCCCAGTAAGACCCTCTACTTGAAGCATCGCTTCAAGTAAAGCATTAAATCAATTCTACCTAGGTCGATTTGCTTTAATACTTTTTATAAAGATATCACCTATGCAAAATACATTAAATAAAGTTGATTGGGAGAAGTCATCACTTCTTCCTGTTATTGTCCAAGAGGTCGGTACGAATGAGGTACTGATGATGGCTTATATGGATAGGAAAGCACTTGAGCTTTCTCTAACAACCAAAGTCGCACACTACTTTTCACGCTCTAAGCAGCGCATCTGGAAAAAGGGTGAGACAAGCGGCCATACCCAAGCCATACAGGAGCTTCTACTTGACTGTGACAATGACACCCTTCTAATCAAAGTCATTCAAGAAGGTGTTGCCTGTCACACCGGACGGAAGTCTTGTTTCTTTACAAACATTGAAACAGGTGAAGCCGTGTCTGATGTAGAAGTCGATTCAGCTGCTATGTATGGCGTGATTGATGAGCTCTACCATATTATTCTTGAGCGCAAGAGTGGGGACCCTGAAACATCATGGACGGCAAAGCTCTTTGCCAAGGGCGAAAATACAATCCTTAAGAAGATTGTAGAAGAGGCAGGGGAGCTCTGTTTCGCGGTTAAAGATGATAATGAAGAAGAGATCATTTATGAAGCAGCGGACCTAGTCTATCACTGCATGGTCGCACTTGGCCTTAAAAACATCTCTCCGGACAGAATCAAACAAGAGCTTGCACGCCGTTTTAATATGAGTGGAATAGCAGAAAAAAACTCTAGAAAAGACTAAAAACCCACATGAATAAATTGAAATCGGTTATGAACTCTTTTATTGCCGGCTTACATACTTATGATTACATTCTTTTTGCGATATCGGGTGCACTGTTTTTACTGATCTTGCTTCTGGCTGTTGTACTGCGCAAGAAAACGGGTCTCTCTTTGTTTTTGGTTCTATTGGCCTTTGTTATCCTTATCGCAGGGCCTATAACGGGTTATCAATACATCCATACCAGCTTATATAAAACCGAACTCTCAGAGTTACAGATAAAAAGACTTGAATTTTCTGAAGCTGTCGTTATCAAGGGCAAGATACAAAACCAAGGAAAACAGAGTTTTAAAAAGTGTAATATATCTGCAAAAGCTTATAAAGAAGCCGGGAACTTTTTAGAAGAGTTTGTCAACCCCTTAAAACCCTTTCAAAAAATGTCGATACTTAAAGAAGCTGATATAGATATCAATGAAATCATAGATTTCAAGATGATATTAGAGCCTTTTACCTACTCAAATGAGTACAATATTTCTGTGAAAGTAGACTGTATATGAGCACATATTTTACTATCTGGCACTGGGCTGCCCTTACTAGCTTCAGCATTATTTTTCTTCTTTTAGTCCTTCTCTCCTTAAGGGAAAAGAATCAGAAAAATATACTCTCGATGATCTTTGCCTCTTTCTTGGTGATTGTTACCGCCGGTGTATTTTCCCTTATGGCAATAGACAAGTATACAAAGAAAGCCACACTTTATGGCGTGAAAAACACACGTATCTTAAGAAATGAAACCATAGTCTTTACCGGATTTGTCAAAAACAAAGGCGATTATACTATAGGCAAGATTGTACTGAAGGTGAAGCTTGTAAATAAAGGACATGTTACAGGAAATGTAAAAGCGGGTAGTTTTTACAAACCCAGCGGACTTTTTGACTTCTTAAGTTCATTTGGAGAGGGTTCAAAAACCTATAAACCACAAAAAGTCGAAAAAGACTATGTTGTGGCCAAAAATATCGAACCGGGAAAAGCGGTCTTCTTTAGGGTGCAGATGCCTTATCCGGGTTACTTTAAACATGTGGCAGAGTTTACCTCTATCACGGCACACTAATACCAAATCAAAGAAATAGAGCCTAGTATTTAAGCCCTACTGTCTTTAGTGTTTGATTGATATGACGGACCTGAGCATTTCTATCTCTACACCAATCCGGTGCGATCAGACTGTCATCATCTATACCTGCCGTGACTCTTTGTACTGATACATGCTCCGGCTTCATCTCGATTGATTCTAAGAGTACCTCTAGATAAAGCTCTTCAGAGATAGGTTCAAACTCACCGCGTGCATATTCATTAGCCAGAGCTGTTCGTTTAACGACGTAAAGGGGGTGATACTTTACCGAGTCTATACCCCATTCATAAGCCTTTTTGGCCGTCTCCAACATCATCTCTTTATTTTCACCCGGCAGACCAAAAATCAGATGTCCGCAGACGTTTAAACCAAGCGCTTTGGATTTCAGAATCAGTTGTTTAACATTGTTACTGTCATGCCCACGGTTGATACGCTCCAAGGTCTCATCATAGATAGACTGTATACCAAACTCTATCCATATCTCTTTACTCTTGTTAAGTTCGGCTAGATACGCTAGCGTCTCATCTGTTACTGAATCAGAACGCGTACCAATACTCAGACCGACGACATCATCAAATGAAAGGGCCTTGTCATAGAGTGTTTTTAGGGTATCAAAAGGTGCGTACGTATTTGTAAAAGATTGGAAGTAGACTAAAAACTTCTTGGCACCATACTCACGTTTAGATTTTGAAACGATCACTTCAAACTGTTTTTCAAGTTGCAAGAGTTGCTTATCTAAATGCGGATTCTTTGTAGATTCAAGGTTCAAATGAAAGCCTTTAAGCTCTTGAACCCCATCTAAACTTGGCGAAAAAGAGTCATTCTCACAAAAGGTACATCCGCCTCTTGCCACCGTTCCGTCTATGTTGGGACAGGTAAAGCCCGATATAGAGATAGGTGCCTTATAAACTTTTTCATTAAACTTCTCTTTGAGGTATCCCCCAAAGGTATAGACTTGTCTTGGCATTATTGTTTTCTTTATTCTTTCAACTCTCACTTAAAAGAGATATTCACCTGTAAAACAGGCTGTACAATATTCATCATTTTCAGATTGAACACTTTGCAATAAGGCATCATGAGTAAGGTAAGCTAAAGAGTCTGCACCCATAAACTTACACATCTCTTTATTACTCATATTTGCCGCCAATAGGTTCTCTTTATCCGGTGTGTCGATACCATAATAACACGGGTCCGTAGTAGGAGGAGAAGAGATACGCATATGTACCTCGGCCGCACCCGCCTCTTTGAGCATTTTAACAATTCGCTTGGATGTCGTTCCACGAACAATAGAGTCATCAATAACGATAAGTCTCTTCCCTTTGATGAGAGAGTTTATCGGAGAAAGTTTCATCTTAACCTTAAGATCACGCATCTCTTGCGTCGGCTCAATAAAGGTACGCCCAATATAATGGTTACGCATAATCCCCATCTCATAAGGAATACCGCTCTCTTGCGCATATCCCAAAGCCGCAGGAACACCCCCGTCAGGAACAGGAATAACCATATCCGCTTCAACCGGATCAATCTTTGCGAGCTCTTTACCCATATTTTTACGCATTTGATAAACATTTTTTCCAAATACATCCGAATCTGGTCGTGCAAAATAGACATACTCAAATATACAGTGCTTCGGTGTAGGCTCAAAAATCTTTATTGATGTGGGCTCTTTCCCTTTTTCAAATACCAAAAGTTCGCCCGGTTCAACGTCACGGATATATTTAGCACCGACCAGATCAAAGGCACAGGTCTCGGATGCGACAATATAACCATCGCCGACCTTACCAAGACTCAAAGGACGCAGACCATGAGGATCACGCATTGCAAACATCTTTGTACGCGATAAGAAGACCAAAGAGTATGCACCCTGGATCTTTTTAACGGCATCGACAATACGGTCTAAAAGTTTATGCTCTTCACTTTTTGCAATAAGATGAATAAGGTTTTCCGTGTCCATAAAGGTTTGAAAGATGGCACCTTTTTTGATAAGTCTGTCACGTACCTCTTGAGCATTTGTCAAGTTTCCATTGTGAACGATAGCCATCTCACCAAGATCATATCTGGCAAATACCGGCTGAGCATCCAAAATAGAGTCGTCACCCGCTGTCGAGTAACGGTTATGTCCAATTGCCGAACTTCCCTTCAGCGTTGTTAACTTTTGATCGTTAAAGACCTGAGATACAAGACCTCTGTCTTTAATCGTATGCACTTTTTTGCCATCAGCCGAACTGATACCACAGGCCTCTTGTCCGCGATGCTGTAACGAATGCAGGGAAAAATATGCCAGCTTAGATGCTTCCGGATGATTAAAAATCCCAACCACTGCACATTTTTCGTTTAATTCTCTTTCCATATTAGTCTAGTCCTAGGCAATCAGATATATTATATAAACCGGCTTCTTGTTGAGCCAGCCATTTTGAGGCACGTAAAGCACCCTTGGAGAAGGTGTGTCTGGATGTTGCCGTATGGTTCATCTCAATAAACTCACCCTCATTGTAAAAACCTACGGTATGGCGCCCGACAATATCTCCGCCACGAAGTGCCATGACAGCGATTTCATCTTTACCACGCTCACCGATATTACCGTTACGCCCACTTACACGCACCTTATCAAGCTCAAGATTCCTACCTCTGGCTGCTGACTCTGCCAAGGTCAATGCCGTGCCGCTTGGGGCATCTTTTTTGTGTTTATGGTGCATCTCAACTACTTCGATATCAAAACCTTCCAACACCTTGGATGCCTGTTCAACGAGTCTAGATAAAACAGCCACACCTAAGGACATGTTTGTTGCATAAAGAATCGGCATTAATTCAGAAGCCTCTTTCATCAGGTTGAACTGATGTACATCCAGACCTGTTGTTGCAATGACAAGCGGTTTGGGTCTTTGAAGCGTTTTTTCTAGCAGTGCCTGAGTAGCCTCCGGCAATGAGAAGTCAACGACTACGTCACACGCATTTAAAAAGGTATCAAGATCATTTGTCACCAAGGCAGAAGGGTTAATTGCAAAATTCAGTTCATTTCTAACATAGACTGCAGACAACTCTAAAGCATCTTCACTTTTCAAATCTTCAAGAAGAAGCTTACCAACACGACCTGTTCCACCATACACACCAACTTTAATCATACTTTTATCCATTTACTTTTTCATCTATATAAGGAATCACGTTAACCGCTGCCACTGCTCCGTCACCTGCGGCTACCACAACCTGTTTCGGGGCATCGATACGGATGTCACCTGCGGCGTAGAGTCCCGGAGTTGATGTCCTCATGCGAAGATCCACGATAACCTCGCCTGCTTCATTAACATCACAAATAAAACTCTCGTCCTCTTTTTGTATCACTTGATTATTGACATTCATACCGACAAAGGTAAAAATCCCGGGAACCTGCAGATCTCGTTCCCCCTCAGGGGTATTGAGCTTAAGACCCGCTACACCTAAGGTATCGCCATAAGCTTCAATAATTGTTGTATTAAGAACAAGCTCAATATTATCTATATTTTTTACACGTTCTATCGTATTAGGTGCAGCCCTAAAGCTATCACGTCTATGTACCAGGTACACCTTTGAGCAGATATTTGCCAGATATATGGCTTCTTCAAGTGCCGTATCACCGCCGCCGATCACTGCGACCTCTTTGCCCTTGTAAAAGAAACCGTCACAGGTTGCACAGGTTGAGACTCCCTTTCCAAACAGCTGATCTTCACCTTTGAAGCCGGCGCGTTTAGGGGTTGACCCTGTTGCAACAATCACAGACATAGCATCTTCGGTGGTGCCGTCACCCTTATGGATGGAAAAATTCCCATCCGCTTTGAGTTCAACTTTTTTCACTTCAACCATCTCATGTTTAAGACCAAAACGCTGACACTGCTCAGGCCACGGCATCATCAGATCCATACCCGAAATTTCACCTGTCACACCGGGATAGTTTTCAATTTCAGAACTACCCGTAATCTGGCCGCCGGGCATACCCATCTCAAACATCGTTACATTGGCTAAACCACCACGAGTCGCATAAAGACCGGCTGTCAGTCCTGCCGGTCCCCCACCAATAATTGCTAAATCCAACATCTTGAAACCTTCATAAGAGTTTTAAAGTTCACTCGGTATTTGATCAATAGTATCTAGTTCCGCAATGATACTATCTTGTTTATAAAGACCCTCTTTAACTTTCTTAATAATAAACACAGAAGGTGCTTTATATATGTTAAACCTCTGTATGATATTGAGAATTGTATTGGTTCCCGAGCGCACATAGACAACCTGCTTGTTGGAGGGAAAGTCTTGTTGATAATAATCAATGGCTAAGATCTTATATTTGGGTTTGAGTTTATTGAGGTTTTCTACTGTTCCCGCTTTTTTTGAGCTATAAAAGACGACCAAATAGCGTTCTTCATCAGGTGTAAATATCTTGCCTTTTTCATAAACAAGCCATCTGCTGAAATCAATAAATTTATATTCTTGGAATTTATAGTTGAAGTAAGCGAAGGCAATCGCAATCATGCCTGCGCCAAAAAAAGAGGCGAGAAGGGTGCCGACTGAAAAGAGTCCGCTACCGCGTTGTGCCATAGATTATGCTAGTAGAGCGTTTAGTTTTTCTTCAAAAGCTTGTTTAGAAGCAGCACCGACCATCTGCTCAACAACTTCACCGTCTTTAAAAAGGATGATTGTCGGGATTGAACGGATACCGTATTTGATGGCGATATCTTGCTCTTCGTCTGTATTTACCTTACAGATCTTAGCCTTGCCGTCATAATCTTCTGCTAACTCTTCAATAACCGGAGCGATCATGCGACACGGCCCACACCATGGTGCCCAAAAGTCTACAAGAGCAACGCCCTCTTTGATAGTATCTTCAATATTTGAAGCTGTAACTTCGATGTATTTTGCCATCTTTCAGTTCCTTTTTTAAGTTTAATTGAGTGTATTATACCCTCAAATTCTTTAAAAGCACTTAGTCAAAATCAAAACAAGAGTAATTTTGTCTTCTTTAAACAAGCTCTGTCAAATCGTAATATTTTCAATTAATTCGCATCTTCCATCTCGCACCGAAATCGCATCAATAACAAAGGCCATATCAAGGTTTTTTTTCTGCATAAACCTCTGTGCCGTATTAATAACATGCTGAAGTTTTTGGGGGGTGATATTATACAAGGGATGATAAGAGCTGCCCGATTTTACTTCTATGAAATGAAGGATTTCATCTTTGAGAGCAATGATATCTATCTCTCCGCCTCGAAGGGTGAAGTTTCGCTCTATGATTTGAAATCCGAGCGCCGATATGTACTTACACGCCTCATCTTCGGCAATGTTTCCTTTTGCGCGACTCATAAAAAATCCTTTTAAAAGTTAAGCTGAAAGAACATCCACCTTAACTGACTTAAACCGTGCTGTTTTAATCAATTCATCATATTCGTCGCCAAAAACAAAGTTGATCCGGCTTTTGGCATGGTGAAAAGTAGTAAACACGGTGCCTTTTTTGATCGTTTTAGAGACCTTGATACTCAATGCAGCTGTTTCACCATATTGACTTTTCAGTATGACCTGCTTTTGTCCCTCGAAGAAGGCTGCATCGTCAGGACTTACCAAGAGTGTATCTTCGCTATGACTTCGTATGAGTTTATCACACGCGCCCGTCTGCGCCGCATTATTGTAGTGCACCAGTGTGCGTCCCGTTGTCAGATAAAAGCCTTGATGCTTATGCGCCGTCGTCAACGCTTCAATCTGTCCGCGAAGCTTATACTGGTGGTATTGAAAATATCCATATCCGTCTTTTGTTCTAAAGTCTTCCAGATGCAAGACCGGTGTATCTTCTTCCTGAATCGGCCACTGCATACCGCGAAGACGATTTTTAACTAACTTCTCATACGAGGCCCCGCCAAAACGAACATGGGCGTCTTCACGGACCATGTTCCATACATCTTCACTTCCATTAAAGTCAAAATCATGTCCGTAACGCTTTGATATCTCCGACACAACCTCCCAATCATCTGGAAGGTCTGTTTGAACCAAGGGCTGTGAAAGGTGCAGGCGACGTTCTGCATTGACATAGACGCCTGTCTTCTCATAAGCAGACTTCACCCCAAATATGATATCCGCAAATTTCGTAATCTCATTAGAAAAGATCTCATTGACGATGATCAGATCAAGGTTTTTAAGTGCAGCATGGACCTTGTTTTGGTTGGGGTGGATATGTGCAATGTCTTCACCCATATTGAACAGAGCCTTTATCTTGCCCTCGTCCATTGCATCAATAAGTTCAGGCGTCATCATCCCAACCTCTTTTGGCTCTCTATAGTCAGGATCATAATACGGAAGCATTCCCACGTCACAGGTACCTTGAACATTATTCTGTCCACGTAAAGGCATAAGTCCTGCACCACGCTTTCCTATATTTCCTGTCATAAGTGCCAGGTGAGTGATCGCCATAACCGCATATGAGCCATCAAGGTGTTCAGTAATGCCAAGCCCCCAAAAGAAAAGTGATTTTCGTGTCGCATACTTCCGTGCTACAATCGCAATATCAATAGCAAGCTGCTCATAACCCGGAATCGTTTTCATATACTCGGGGTTTGCATATGGATCATTAATAATCTTTTCTGCAAACTCATCAAAGGTCTTTGTTCGTGTATTGATAAAATCTCTATCCATAAGCTCTTCGGTGATAATAACATAAGCCATCATATTGAGAACAAGAAGGTTTGACTCATAAGGTATAGAAAGATGATGTGTTGCTTTTTTCGAGAGTTGAATCTCACGAACATCAATGACTGCCAACTCAACGCCCTTTTCTTTAACAACATCGAGCATCCTGTTGGCCGTGATAGGATGGGCCTCAGTCGTATTTGTTCCCATAGAGATCATAAACTCTGTCTCATAAATATCATTAAAAGGATTCGTTGCCGCACCTTCGCCGATAGTATAACGCATCCCCTTTAATGAAGGAGAGTGGCATACTCGGGCACAATTATCTACGTGCGGGCTTCCTACAACATGACGCGCAAAACGTTGAAAAATATAAGAACTTTCACACGAGGTTCTCGCACCTCCGATAGATGCATACGAATGGGGGCCATGCTCTTCTACAACAGCATAAAGCTTTTTTGCGGCAATATCATACCCCAGCTCTAATGGAACCTCATAAAAGTCTTCATCAAACTCTTTTAAATTAAAAAGCTGATCAGAAAAATCAGACAATACAGAAGCATTTTCATGCAAGAAGGATTTTCTTACGCGTACATTTTTGATACGTGCAGAGTTTTCTAAGAAATGATGACCCTTTGTTCCTTTGATACAGAGCTTACCTTGAGAGACTTCGCCCTCCTCTTTGGCAAAAACTTTCTCTATCTTGTTATCTTTCACTTCTGCGCTGATATCACATCCTACTCCGCAGTAGGTACATACACTATCAATTACCATGACAATCCCTCTATTACCAAGAACTTAGTACTCTTATTTGTCCAATTCTACACTCCAATCTCTTAAAAGAAGAACAAATCCCCTGTATTTTGGATCATTAGATTCATTTAAAGAGTACTCAGAAACCTCAAAGAGACCCTGCATATCTCATAAAAAGTCCATAAAAGACAACTAAGAGATTACAAGAAGGAGGGAAGTCAAACCCAAGAGGGCCGACTGAAGAGAGCCTTAGGCTTCGATTCGGATCATTGTTGGTGCAGTGATCACAAAAGAGGCTGCCGAAAGTTCAGCAATAATACTTTGAATGTTTTTTTCAACAGCTTCATGTGTTGCAAAAAGAAGGTTTGCATTTTCTTTTTCACAGGGACGTTGAAGTACTGTTTCAATAGAGATATCATGATCGGCAAACATCTTAGTCACAGAAGATAGGACACCAGGCTTATCCTCAACACCCATTCTCAAATAATATTTAGAGACAATTTCAGCCTTGGACTTCAGTTTCAGTCCCTCTTCCAAAGGTGTTTTAAAACCAAGCATCGGAGAGTGTTTATCCGAACGGGCAATGTCAATAATATTAGCGACGACTGCGGAAGCTGTTGCATCTCCACCTGCTCCAGGACCGTAATACAGTGTTTCGCCCACCATATCACCGATGACAGAAACACCATTCATCACGCCGTCTATCTTCGCGATCATCTCATCCGCTTTTACAAGAGCAGGATGGGTGCGAAGTTCAACCTCGTTACCTGTCTTTTTGGCAATGGTCAAGAGTTTGATCACATACCCAAACTCTTTGGCAAAGGAGATATCTTCTTGTGTGATATTTTCAATACCCTCGATTAGGATATCCTCCGGCTTAGCATCAATCCCATACGCGATAGATGCCAAAATGAGGAGTTTATGTGCCGCGTCAAAACCGCCGATATCAAAGGTCGGATCTGCTTCTGCATACCCCAGCGCTTGGGCCTCATCCAAAATAGGTTGAAAGTCAACACCCTCATTCATCATCTTGGTCAGCATGTAATTACACGTACCGTTCATAATACCCTTAATAGACTCTATATGATTTGCCGAAAGCCCGTCACGAAGAGCATTAATGATAGGAATACCCCCTGCGACAGAGGCTTCATACTCAAAGGCAATATCTCCTGCGAGCTCTTGAAGTTCATACCGGTGATACGCCAGAAGAGCTTTGTTAGCCGTAACAACCGACTTGCCTTTTGCAAGAGCAGCCTTTACCACTTCAAAAGGACCTTCAACACCACCCATCAATTCAACCACAACATCAATGTTCGGATCATTAATAATATCCATAGGGTCCTTTGACAGTTTAATATCCACCCCACGCTCTTTGTCTAAATTATTCACAACACCGCTTATAACACTAATCTCTTGACCTGCACGCGCTGTAATAATATCTGCATTGTTTTTTAAAATTTTGACGACTGAAGTACCTACAGTACCAACACCGATTACGCCGACCTTAAGCATTCATATCCTTATTATCTTCAAACTGTTTTAAAAACGTTTTTATATTTTTAGCCGCTTGGCGAATACGGTTTTCATTTTCGATTAAGGCGATACGAACATAGCCTTCACCGTACTCACCAAAACCGATTCCCGGAGCAACGGCCACTTGTGCTTCAACAAGAAGACGTTTAGAGAACTCCAAAGAGCCTAAATGTGCTACACATTCAGGTATCTTTGCCCATACAAACATGGATGCCTGGTTCCTGCGGATAGACCACCCTGCCCGCTCGAAGGCTTCAAGTAGAACATTTTGACGCGTGTCATATTTTTCAATAATCTCTTTAACACAGGTCTGATCCCCGTTGAGCGCAACCGTAGCAGCAACTTGAATAGGGGTAAACATCCCATAATCCAACCAAGACTTGATCTTCTGAAGCGCCCCGATGAGTCTTTTGTTTCCAACAAAGAAACCGACACGCCATCCCGCCATGTTATATGACTTTGACAATGTAAACGACTCGACAGCCACATCTTTTGCACCTGGAACCGACATGATTGACGGAGTGGTGTAACCGCCAAAAGTGATATCCCCGTAGGCGATGTCAGAGATAATATAAAAACGCTCTTTCTTTGCCATGGCAACTAGACGTTCATAAAACTCTGGTGTCACCGTAGCCGTTGAGGGGTTATGCGGAAAATTGACCAGTACATATTTTGGACGGGGAGAGCTCTCTTTGAAAACGCGGTCTAAGTCCAGAAAAAACTGATCTTCATTGATCTCATAATCTTCATTAAACTCAAGACCGAATTTCACAACATTTCCACCTGCCAAGATAAAGGCATAAGAGTGAATAGGATAGGTCGGGTCAGGAACGACAGCCACATCACCCGGGTTTGTAATCGCATAGGCCAAGTGAGCATAACCCTCTTTTGATCCCATAGTCGCAACCGCTTCTGTAACGGGGTCGATATCCGCATCATAACGACGTTTATACCAGTCGCAAATCGCTTGGCGAAGTTTGATAATACCCTTTGAGTCAGAATAACCATGTGTTTTAGTTTTTTGGGCTGATTCAATCAGCTTTTCACGAATATGCTCTGGCGTATCGCCGTCTGGATTTCCCATTGAAAAATCGATAACATCTGCGCCGGCACGGCGCTCTTGCATTTTCAATTCATTTACTTCTGCAAACACATACTTTGGCAGTCTTTGGATACGGCCAAACTGTATCTCATCGAACATTTTTCTCACCTTGTTTAGAACTACTTTGTTCCTTCCGCTTGAACACGTAGTCCCTCTTTAATATTTTTTAAACTGTATAAATCAGCTATTTTGACATAGACTGTATCCTCAGGAAGTTCTAGTTTAATCTTATAGGTTTTTCGATCACGTTTATAAACTTTTAAGAGATGCAGTTCTTTGTCATAAATTGAAACATAAGGATACCAACTATTTCCTTTTAAAGACCATAGGGTAAGTGATTTTGAAGACTTTACATCCAACCAATGCTCATAAAGTGACTTCTTGAGTACCTTTTCACTATAGGGGCGTAACTCTTCAAGCATAAGATAGGCATTTTTCATATCAATGTGATAAGCCCAGTCGGTTTGTGTCTGCCGGTCAATATCAACAATATCGCAACCGCGTTTTTGAAGTGCTTTTTTAAGCAATACCGGATCAATAGCATACTCTCCCGTCAGCCTGATCGTCCAAAAAAACCTGCTCTCATCTTGCTTGGATCTGTCTGTAATAAAACGATAATATCCCATTGATTGCAGAGTATCACTCATAATCTTTACAAAGAACAGGGGATAACCGCTTGATTGAAAAGTCAGATGCATCTCTTGAGGTTTTTTAAAAAAAAGATCCAGAAGCCCGTTCTCTTTTAATGTCACGATAACCTTCGCAACATCCACACGTGCATTTGTATAATAGGCCTCTTCGTCTGAAAAAATAATTTTAATAAACTTGACATGGCGTGCATAGGCTTTATCACCGATAAGCGCCTTGATCTTTTCTTGTAAAAGGTCAACACTCTCTTCTTCTATAGTGGGTTCTACAGTGGGTTCTAAAACATAGGTTTCAGCGCATAAGAGGTTTGCACTTAGTAGAAAAACCAGACAGAGTCTTTTTACCAAGCCTTACCCCTGTTCTTCTCTTTGAACTCACTTCGGCTAAGTTTACTTAAAACACCATTTTCATAAGCAAACCAGACCTTTTTTTCGTCTTTAAACTTTTTCTCTTCGCCATTGACTTCAAAGTTTACAAAACCATGCCCCATAACCAAAAGCCAATCTTTATCCTTATCCAACTCAAAAGACGAGGAGCCTAGTTTTTGTCTACGTTCAAAAGTCTCAAGGTCTATTATGCCAATCCATAATTTGCTGCGTGGAATAATCTCAAACTTACTGATATGAACAACAGGTTCTACTCGAACCTCTTCTTTAGGCTGACCCACTTTTTCTGCGGCTGAATCTTTATCCAAGGTATTTAGGTTGAACTTTGCTTTTTCGATTGTTGTATTATTAAGCTCATTTTTTATAGGCAGGGGCTGAACAACCTTTGGTTTGGAGGCGGGGACTTTTTCCTGCGATGAAGGCTTAATCAGAAAAACAATGACACCCATGATAACAAGGGCGGAAATGATATATATGCCCTTTGTCTTCATTTCTGTTTTACTCTCTTCGTGCTGACTCACGACAAAGGGTTCTTTTTCCTTGGAGGGGTCTGTCTCAAACTGCTCCGCATAGGCTTCTTTCAATTCATGCAAGTCAATATTATATTCACGTTCTATAATCGAGATAAATCCGGTGAATTGGATCTTATTCATAGAAGAGAACTTGCCGTTTAAGATGTCTTCTACATATCTTTTGGCAATATGTGTTTTTTCATATATCTTATGTGCACCAATTTCTTGAAGCTTGTCTAGACCTGTCATTTCCTACCTCATTCTATCCATCAAAATCGCACTTGCCACACTTACATTAAGAGAATTAAAATCATTTGCCATCTCTATTGAGACTTTTACATCAAGTTTATTCTCTGCTCTGCCCGGTATGCCTTCTGCTTCATTTCCCATAATAAGCGCCCGCTTGCCTTTACACTCAAGCCTACGTATATCATTTCCATCTATGGTCGCACCATACAGTGTAAAACCATCAAGCTTCAATTCATTCATAACATCATACAGGTTGTGCTCATGCACTATAGGCATATCATAAGCCGCACCCGCACTGCTTCGAACAACATTTTCAGCAGCGAAATGCTTAATACCCGTAATAATAACCGCGTCAACACCCAGGGCATAAGCAGAACGAATAATCGCACCCATATTCCCCATATCAGTAATTCCTGCTAAAACTACAACAAACTCCGGTTTTGAAAGATCCTTTAACTGATACAGTGCCAGATCATCCACCTCAGCTAAAAAGCCCTGATGATTCCCTGTCCTGCTCATAGACTGAGCAGCCTTGTCAGGTACTCTTTTTAATTCAAAGTCCATACGCATCAAACGTGAGTACTCTTTTTTATCGAGTTCTTTTGAGACAAACAGTGTCTTAACTTTCTGCGGATGTTTTTCTATCAGGTAATAAACCGGTTGTTTTCCATAAATAATCATAGTATGGAGTTTATCTAAAAATCTCTTAAGTATATGACAATATGGTAAAAATTCAGTAAACAGAAAAAAAAGAAGCAGCCTTTAAACAGAGTTTGTTACCGTTTGTATAGTATTTTGTTATAAATGTGCTCTATAAAGTTTATGTTAGTTTTTTATTGTTTTTAAATGTCAAGAAGGCGCTGATAACAGGCTTTTGTATTTTCACCTGTTATCTTGGAAATAAGTTTTGCTGCAGACTTTTTTGGAAGATCAAGTTCTAAAACATCATTTTCACTGAGGCTGCTGTCCCTGCTCTCTCCCGCTTCAATCACAACAACCCACTCACCCTTGATAGCTGAATTTGAGATTTTTTCAAGTACATCAGCTGCTTGGCCGTGGAAATATCTTTGATACTTCTTCGTCAGCTCTTTGGCACAAAATATTTTACGTTCAGGTACTTCGTGCGACAGCTCTTTTAGAAGTTTGTCCAAGCGGTGTGGGGCCTCATAAAGAACCGTTGTAAAGCCATTATGCAGGGCACCTTGAAGTGCCTGTGCTCTATCTTTTCCTTTGTGCGGTAAAAACCCGAAAAAGAGCATCTGCGTATTCATAAAACCGCTGGCCACAAAGGCCGTTAGAAGGGCATTTGCACCGGGTAAGACATCATAAGCTATATGTTCTTCTTGACAGTAGTGCACCAGAAGCTGACCAGGATCAGAAATGCCGGGCATGCCGGCATCAGATACATAAACAACATTCGATTCAAAAAATGATGGGGTTATTTTTTCAATAAAAGCTTGCTCATTATGAGAATGTAAAGAGATGAACTCTTGCTCCTTTCTCTCTAAATTGTACCGTTCTTGCAGAATATGAAGAAGTTTCTTAGTCACTCGGGTATCTTCACAGAGTAAAATATCGGCATCGCGCAGTGCATCCATAGCTCTTAAAGAGATATCAGCAATATTTCCGATCGGTGTTGGAACTAAGGTTAGCATTTTAATGTCTTATAGTTTGATCTGTTTTTTGTGAGAAGGAAAGGCTTGACAGCATAAAAGCTGTCAAAGTTATAACTAGTCGATATTGTAACGTTTTTTGAACTTGTCAATACGTCCGGCAGTATCAACCATACGCTCAGAACCTGTAAAGAAAGGGTGACATTCATTACAAATTTCAACACGGATTGCCTCTTTTACACTTTTTGTTTCAAATGTGTTACCACATGCACAAGTTACACTACAGTTATGCAGTTCCGGGTGAAGATCTTTTTTCATCTAGGTTTCCTTATGTGTCACGCTATGTACGTAAGCACGGTATATTTTTTTTAAAATCCGTACGGGTGCGGATTTGTAATCCTGGAATTATATCGAAGTTTATCTTATTTTTCAATTAGCGTCATCTTTTCATACATAGGATCTTTGTTTAAATCAACACCTTAGAAGCGATAGCCATGGCTGCAGACTCTGAACGCAGTATCATAGGGGTATCTAAACGAAACCGTTTTAAAGCTTCCATTTTTTTACGTTCATCTTCAGAAAAACCGCCTTCACATCCTATCAAAACGGTTTTCACCTCATCATCACAGGAGAGTAAGGTATCACAAAAATCAAGAACCACCGTTTCAGGATTCTTCTGTAAAAAAGCATCAAGAGTTTTGAATACCTCAAATCTTAACGCCTGGCTTCTTCCGCACTGCTGCGAAGATGTTTCCAATATCCGCTCATATCGTTGAAGGTCCGTTTTAAAGTTCTTTTGACTTCTGGCACAGTAGATAAAGCTTATCTTACTTACCCCTATCTCATTGAGACTGGGCAAGACCTTCTCCACGGATTTGGGATCAACAACGCACCAGGCAATATGCAGCTCCTTATCCGACTTGATCTCTTGGATCTGAGAGCTTATATGCTCCAGGCTTGCTGAACGTCCGTCCAGGGATATGACCTTATACCTGTGCAAATCTTCGCTTTTACCTCTGCAGCGGAAGTAAAGAGTATCACCAATCTCATGACGACGCACCTTAAAAAGGTATTTATACTCTTCGCCCTTAAGCTTTAGAATCTCTTTACCTGCATCATTATTAAAAAGAAATTGCATCAGCCATCCTTGCAAAAACAGTGACGGCTACCAGTAAAAAAAGTTCAATAGAGTGATAGGTGAAGCCACGTTTTTTATAGGTCTCATTGTCCATCATTTTAAACTGTATCACCTTAGCCAAGGCTCTGTTTCGTTTGATCTCCAAGGTAAAAATTATAAATACAGCCACTATCATCAAAAGGTTTGCCGGGGTAAAACTTAGGTGCCGGGCTGCCATCATAACAGCACCGGTCAATATAATAAAACCAAGCAGACTGAGATGAAAGATCATTAGTATTTTTATATTTTTTACAAATTTTTCAAAATTGCCTTTTACTTTGTGCAAGGCGATCATCATCATTAGCACTGCGATCAGTGCTATCACTGAATAGATATGAATCCTTTGACTCATTTCATACATTTCATTCATAAAAACCATCCTGTTCAAAGTTAAATTTTACCCTATTTTGCTTATAATGGACTATATTCTAGCGTGAGGAAGCATAATGGCAATATTAATAGAAGATGCATTGAAACAGATTGATGAGTGGGTTGAGCCTCTTCATTCGGAGATCGTTTCACTTGAGGCTTCTTCAGGACGCATACTTTCTAATGAGGTCATTGCTGTGTATAACCTTCCTGCCTTTAACAACTCCGCCATGGACGGTTATGCTGTCAAACATGGTGATGCGGGCAAAGAGGTCGTCGTTGGTGAGACCATCTTTGCCGGTGACAACTCTCTTGCTACGGTTGAAGAGAGCTGTGCCTTAAAGATTATGACAGGAGCACGCATTCCTCTTGGAGCAGACGCAGTTGTCCCTATCGAAGATATCGAGACCGTATCTGACAATGTCATCTCTCTTCCTTCATCTATCAAAGAAGCCCAGCATATCCGTTACGCAGGTGAAGATATCAGAGCCGGTGACCTACTCCTGCAAGCTGGCATCAAACTGCATGCACACCATATCACCATGCTTGCATCTCAGGGCATTTCTCACGTATATGTAAGCAAGCGTCCGCGTGTTGCGGTTTTCGCCTCGGGAAAAGAGCTGAAGATGCATTTTGAAAGTATTGAAGACCATCAGATCCATAACACCAATACCCCCACCTTTTTGGCGCGTGCTAAAGAGCTTGGTTGTGATATTGTGTTTATAGGAACTGCTGAAGACAGCCTTGATGATATCAAGGATCATATTGCCTCCGCCCTTGAAGGATCTGATCTTATTATTACTTCGGGAGGGGTGAGTGTCGGAGATGCTGACTTTACCAAAGAGGCCTTCTGCTCATTTGAGTATGAAACTTATTTTTCTCAGATCAACATCAAGCCCGGCAAGCCAACGACTTTTGGACGTATTGGAAGAACTTACGTACTCAACCTTCCGGGGAATCCTCTGGCAGCAGCAGTCAATTTTGAGATCTTTGCCCAAAGTATCATCCTTAAGCTTCACCATGCAAGAAAACCCTACATTGGAAGCCTCAAGGCCAAGATGAAAGAAGACTTTTTTCAACGCGCGGGTAAATATACCGTTGTTCCCGGATATTATGACGGAGAGTTTTTTTCACCCATAGAAAAACGAAGTCCCGGGATGATCTCGCCTTTGGCTAAATCCAATGCCTTTATGATTACGGATGACAAGCTAGCCGAGATTAAAAAAGATGAAACGGTTTTATTGATTCCTACACGATGGCAGATGTGCACCCAAGAGAAAAGTGAGATTATTACCAGAGGCTAAACCGTATCCGGATTAATAAAGACCTCGCCCTTTAAAACTTTCTTCCATAAACTCTTATCATGCCACTCTTCTTTGACTGCATCAGAAAAAAGTATCTTCTCAGGATCTATGCTACCCATATTTCTATTATAGGCATCACCTCTGAAGCCTTGGGCATATCCGGTTTTTGTCTCATGCACGATGATGGAGTGCAGCCTCACCTCTTTTTCTCCGTTTATCATTTTTGTACATGAGAGCATGGTCTCTACCATGATAAAAATAACCCTAGAAAACTGTTCTGCCGAAGGAGAAACAGGAAGTTGAACCCAACGCTCAGAGTGTTTCTTCATATCTTCAATATACTCTTTGTCATCTCCATCCCATATCGTGATGGCATGATCAAAAGAGTCTATCAAATCTTTGATAGACTGTTTCATCAGACCAAAGTCAAAAACCATTTGGCCGTGATCTAAAAAATTAGATTCAAACAACACTTCTATCTCATAAGAGTGACCATGAACAGAGGCCCGGCAACGCTCACTCGAACACCCTCTTACTATATGCGCATTTTCAAATTTGAACAGTTTACGAATTAGCATTTAAACACCCTTGTTTTGATCCCATAAACGAATATGCAGTCTATCACTGTAAACGTATCCCTTTGTCTTACAGTAGTCTATGACTGCTTCACTATGATAGTGTAATTCGGCCTTGCTTCCACCCTTAGGCATACAAAAAACAGATACAGAGGGAGCAAACTTGATAATCTCGTTGATCTCTTGATCCACTCCCTGTGCTATCGATTCTTTATCCACCGTAAACTTAAAAAAAGCGTCTTGGGAATAGGTGGCAATATTTTGTATTGCGCCTACATTAATACGTCTGCTCTCAGGTTCATCGCTATTTCTCAGCTTCACCGATAGAGCGAAAGTACAGCGTTGATATACACGAAACTTCTCAAAGTCAACGTCGATCGCGCCGTTTGTCTCAAAAGTGACACGGTGCCCCTTACCTTGTAAAAACTCTATAAAGGCGACAAAAAGTTCATCATTTGCATAGATCAAGGGTTCACCCCCCGTCAAAACGATATCGGCTTTAATCGGAAGGGTGTACGAGTTATATATAGTGATGAGCTCGCTAAGCGATTCTATCCCTGTCCATGTCGAACCAAAATGTTTTTTATCTACGGCATAAACCGTATCACATCCCAGCACTTGAACGCCTTGAGCAGATGTCTCAACACATCCAAATCCTTCACACTTCATATTGCATCCGCCAAAACGGAAGAACAAAGACGGCGTACCCAGATATTTACCCTCACCTTGAATGGAATAAAAGTGTTCTACCAGATAGATCATCAGCCCCCCGTTTCGTAAAAGGCGCGTGTGGATGCTTCACCGTCCGCTTCAGACCAACGGTTTTTTTCCGGCTTGGTCCGGATCACTTCTTTAAGAACAAGCGCTGCTTCTTGAATATCCCCTCGTTTGACTGCATCATGAATACTCATCGCCTCATCAAAGTATAAACAGGGGATAAGGTTACCTTCTGCCGTAAGACGAATACGGTTACACTTCGTACAAAAATCATCTTTGTAGGGCTCTATAATACCAAAACGGTAGCCGTTATCACAACGGTAATAGTGAGAAGGAGAGGTGGCGTCAAACCCTTCATCCGTGTGTGGATACTTCGTCGAAATGAGAGATAAAAGCTTTTCACTCTTCATCCCCTTGATATCAACCTCAGCATGTGTGTTTTCCATATACTCGATGTAACGAACCGTGATATCTCTATCCTTACAGAAATCCATGACATCCAAGATCTCATTTTCATTCATCCCTATCATAGGCACCATGTTGACCTTGACCTTCAGCCCTACCAAAAGGGCCTCTTCAAGACCCTCTAAAACTTTTTTAAGGACATCTTTTTTAGCGATCTTCTCAGCAACATCGGGAATCAGACTGTCAATAGAGATGTTAATGCGTTGTAATCCTGCGTCTTTTAACTTTTGGGCACTGCCCTTAAGCAAGTAGGCGTTGGTCGTCATCGCCAAGTCTATCTCCGGACAGTAATCATAAATCATCTTGATAAACTTGTCCAAGTCTTCACGCAAAAGTGGCTCACCACCGGTGATACGTATCTTCTTCACGCCCTCGTCAATAGCCACTTTCATAAATAAAAACAGCTCTTCAAAACTCAATAAGTTTTCTTTAGGAACCCATGAAAAAGGCTTTTCCGGCATACAGTACTGACACCTGAAATTACATCTTTCCGTCACGGAAACACGTAAATAATCTACTGTCCGCCCATAACTATCTACTAACATATTTTTCCCTATCTCTCTTGCAAAACTATTTGAATAATATTTCATTTTTGAAAGATTAGCTAAATAGTATTAGCCCTCTTATTGTATCTATTATTATATTTGATTTTTATTAGTAGCTTAAGCCGGAGAGTAAGCTTAGTCTTTGCTAAGATTATTTTAAAGAAGAGGAGATCACATTATATATTTTTAAGACATCAGAGATGGCCGCCGTACCTTGATCAAAATATTCATTGGTGATGAGCTTGATATCACTCTTGCCAATCACTTCATCCAGCGTCAATTCTGCATAATCGTTGATGTTTCTCCTAATCACATAAAACTCGTTTTGTCCCAATGCCGTGTAGGCCACACCTGACATATGGTTTTCTAAAAGTAAGGTATAGCGCTGTATCTCATCAACAAAGCTCTGCATTTTAATCGCTTCTTTTTCTTGACAATAGCCTCTGGCCACTATACCCGACCCCATACCCCGCATCTTACCGATGTTCTCGGTTAAAGGGAGTAAGACATTGTTCAAGAGCTTGACTTCCTGGTATATCGCAGGCTCTCTTTTGGAAAAATGTGTCGTGATGACAGCCTCGTTTAAGTCCATCCATGCTTCGATAATGCTTGAATATGCAGCAAAGACTTTGGCTGAATCGTTTTTAAAGGCCTTCTTGTTTAACTTTTTTGACTTAAGCATCAGTTTAGAGGCATCCTGATAGTAGTGCCCCGGAAGTTCAAGTTCTTTGAACCGGCGATCAACCTGAGCAAAATTTTTCATCATCTCTTTTCTCTGTCCGTGAACAAGAAGCTGTGCGACAACGTTTCCATTCATATAATTATTTGTCAAACCACGTGTTTTCTGCGTAGTAATCACAATATCCTTAATCGTATGTATCAAGTTTAAATGACGATTATCTATAGATTTTTTAGTCTCAAACAATGAATAGCCCATCATTTCAGAGGCTAAAAATAGACATAATAGTAGTGTCTTCATTCTCTATTTCCTTATTTTTCTAAACTTGTCTCTATAATATATAGGTACCACAATACCTATATATCATACTATCAACGCCCGCTTCAAAGGCGAAGATAATCTTAGTTTTGAGAAAAGGTGCCACCCTGAGGTGGCTGGAGAACTGAATACTTGGAGAATGCATGGGAGCATATGGGACTTACCTACAAACTGCAGTGCCCAATACTCTCTTTGCTATGCTAAAGTATTCGTTCTCTATTCATCCTCTTTGGCGTACTTCTCATATAAGAAGCTCAGTATGGCCTCTCTACAACGGATGTATTCTGGATCATGCTGTAAAGAGACCCTGTCTCGAGGACGCTCAAGGTTGACCTCCAAGACCTCCCCGATAGTTGCTTCAGGACCATTGGTCATCATGATAACCCTGTCACTAAGAAGTACCGCCTCATCAACATCATGGGTGATAATAATAACCGTGTTTTTAACACTTTGCTGAATTCGCATCAGATGTTCTTGCAGATTTGCGCGCGTTAATGAATCAAGTGCACCAAAAGGCTCATCCATAAGCAGAACCTTTGGTTTAATGGAAAGAGCCCGCGCAATCCCTACACGCTGCTTCATTCCACCACTGATCTCACCGGGATATTTATCTTTGGCTGCATCAAGGTTTACCATAGAAACAAATTTTTCTACGCGTTCTCTTAACTCTTTAGAGCTCAACTCCGGCATTACTTTTTTAACTGCGAGCTCTATATTGTCATACACACTCAGCCAAGGCAGCAAAGAGTGATTTTGAAAAACCACGGCACGCTCAGGCCCAGGACCAGAAAGCACCTCACCCTCAAGTGAAATCTCTCCGCCGGTCGCCATGTCCAGACCCGCGATCATATTTAGAAGTGTTGACTTTCCACAGCCCGAGTGACCGATAATGGAAATGATCTCATTTTCTCTGATCTCAAGATTGACATCTTTGACCGCCACATACTTTTTTCCCTTGGGTAAAGGAAAGACCTTTTCTACGTTATTTAAATCTAAAAACTTACTCAATGTATTTTCTCCATATATTCTTTATTCTCTTCTCTGCCCTGGTAACACCCCAATGCACACCATTTTTACTTGCAAGCTTTAAACTGGCCAATGCAGTTTTTACACAGCAAAAAAATCTCTTTAGAAAAGGCACACAGTTGACCTTCTCTAAGGGTTCTCACTCTAGCCTCTTTTTGTATAATCAAAATAGTCTGCTATACGTCCCATGACAGCGTCAAGCAGATATCCGACCAAACCGACGATAAAGATACCGATGATGATATTGGGGTAATTCAGGTTGTTATACTCATCCCAGATCCAAAACCCGATACCAATTCCACCGGTGAGCATTTCAGCAGCAACAATTACCAGCCATGCAATCCCCAGCGATAAACGCATTCCTGTAAATATATACGGAACTGCAACAGGTAAAATGATCTGATACACCTTTTCAAGCGGAGTAAAACAGAGTACCTTTGCAACATTTAGATAGTCGTCATTAACACTGCGCACACCCAATGCTGTATTGATGATAATAGGCCAGATCGATGTAATAAAAATGGTTGAGATCGCCGTTGCATTGATGTCTTGAAATATCAGAAGCAACAGAGGAAGCCATGCCAGTGGCGAAACCGGTTTCAAAATCTGTATATAGGGGTTGAGCGCCGTCATAAAATTTTTACTCATCCCGATCAAAAGCCCGGTAGGAATTCCCACTAAGATAGCCAAGGCAAAGCCTGCAAAAACTCTTTGTAAAGAGTTAAGAACCTGCCAGAACAGTCCCTTATCATCTTCATTCTCAACATAAAATGGATCGCTTAGTGAGCCAACCACCTCATCCCCTTCGCTGTTTATACCGCCAAAGGCAGCTACATAAGTATCACTTGGTGTTGGAAAGTCATCAACTATACTTGCCAAGCCCATCCATGCCGGAATCAGCACTAGTAGCACTAACCATGGTAAAAATATTTTTTTAACCAGTTCAATATTCATTTTTTCTCCTTAAGTTTCAAAGCATCTGCCAGCAGATGCTTTTGTTCGTATCCTGTCTCCAAACAGATAAAAAAGTACCGCAATACACTTTTATCTATTCTCAGCTAAAGCTGACAAAGGAAATAATTCCTTTGACTACTCTAACGACATATTTCACTCGACGTGAAGCCCATGTAACTCCTTAGTTACTTTTTAGTTACGTATTTTGTATCTGCACATCCGGCCGGTCCATAAGGACATACATATGAAGGTTGTTCTGTTTTTACGCTCCATTTGTTAACGGCTTCTAGTTCTGCTTTTGTCACTTTTGGATTCGTTACCTTAAAGCTGTAGATGTAATCAACTGCCTTGTTTGGATCCCATACCTTTTTATCCATGAACATATTGTATTTATCCACACCGTCTTTTTTCCATGCTGCTGGTGGAAGAGAATAACCGACTTCTTTAGCCGCCACTTCAAACAGGTCCGGTCTGTATGTTTTTTCAATCACTTCTTTCATGTTAACTGGCTTGTCAAGCTGACCCCAACGGTACATCTGCGTAATAAACCACATACCGTGTGAGTAAAACGGGTATGCTGCATAATAGTTGGCAAATACGTTAAACTGCGGGTTAGCCTCTGAATCTTGACCCTTCAGGTACTGAAATGTTCCTGTCATGGATTTTTCAAGTACAGATACCGGCGCTTTAACATAATTTGGTTTGCTTAGGATCTTTGCCGCTTCTTTACGGTTGTCCCATGAAGCATCCAGCCACATCTGTGCTTCGATAACCGCCTTCATAACCGCTTTTGTTGTCTCCGGATTTTTCTTAACAAAGTCGGCGCGTGCTTGTAATACTTTTTCCGGATTATTGTTCCAGATGTCATAGTTTGTTACCAGCGTCGAACCTTTTTTCTTTAATACGATACGCTCATTCCAAGGCTCACCCACACAATACCCTTCGATATTTCCTGCAATTAGGTTAGAAGGCATTGTCGGTGGCGGGAAAGGTTTGATTGTTGCATCACGATCAGGCTCGATTCCTGAAGTCGCCATCCAATAACGTAACTCGTAGTTATGCGTCGAAACAGGATGCACCATACCAAAGTTAAGCGGCTTATAGTTTTTCTCGCTGGCATGTTTTGCATCAATATATTTTTTTAAAGACTCTGAGCCTAACGGTCTAGCCGTCTTATCCATCCCGTGTTTTTCCATCTTTTTAATAATGTTATTACCAAAAGTGATACCGTTTCCATTAAAATCAAGACTTAAAAGTGCTTGCAGGTTTGCATTCCCGTTAATACCCAGTGTGGCTGCGATAGGCATCCCTGCCAAGGCATGTGAAAAGTCATACTCTCCGTTGATTACTTTTTGTTGGATACCCGGCCAACCGCCGCCTTCTTTAACAACATGAACATCCAAGCCATATTTTTCAAAGAAGCCTTTTTCCTTAGCGATAACCAAGGGAGCACAATCCGTAAGCGCAATAAATCCTATCGTTAACTCTTTCTTCTCTAGCTCTGCCATCAATGAACTCGTGATAATTGACAGTCCTAAACCAACTTTTAAAACCTGTTTTACAAATGGAACTTTTGTCATTTCTTCTCCTTGTATTTATAGGTATAATTCTACCCTTTAATAAATATTTTTATCCATATATATGGTTAATTTTTAATCATAAGCATATTGTTTTTTATACACACAAAAATACCATTTTATCTCTATCTTAGAAGATAAGGAAAGAATAAAATATTTATGGGAAATATATAAAAAGTATTAAAAAAGGGGTGAGGAAGAGGAAGACCTGGATTGGTCTTACCTATTTGAAAGAATAAATATATATAAAAGGATTAAATTGAAAATTTATAATCTAACATTGCCCAGATTTTAGAGACATCTTTAGCCTGTCCTGCATTATTACCTTGAGCAACCGTATCACCGGCACTATAGAAACCGGCTTTCAACATTCCGGCAACGTTTTGAAAACCTGGAAGTTTGTTTTTATATATCAGGTCAAGTTCTGTACCGTAATCAATGCTATCCTCATCACTTTTGAAGTCATGATAAATCACTTTAGCCACACCAAAACCTTTAGCCTTGTATCCTACCATAAGATTTAAGTCTTTAAGACCTTGAGCCGGTGTTTTTAGGAAAAGATCGGCCCAGCCGTTGAACTTATGTTTTGTTGCCAGGTTTGTCTGAAGTGCCGGTCCACCTGTCGTTGCATAATTCTTATTGGCACTTAAGACCTCATAGTTTATCCCGGCAAGTATACCGCTAAAGTTAGCCCCTAGGTCAAGATTGATATAGGTAGAATCAACGTTAGTAGGTTTCCCCTTACTCTTTGTTTCAAAAGAGGGGTCAGTTTGCATTGCATATTCAGCGCGATACTTAAATTTCATACCTTCACTTGCGGCGATCTTACCTGTAGCCGCGATACCGTATGTGTTCGAGACACTGCCTAAGAGGTATCCGTAAGCAGTCAGTTTAATTGGTGCTGCGATTTTGTAAGATGCGTTTATAATTGCACTCTTTGTCGTACCCGATGTTACACCACCGCCATAGACTAAGCTCTCATTTCCGTTTCCATCATCACCAATAGCATTGACACCATAAACATAAGCAGCGATGGCATTAAAGCTCTCGTTTTTATAAGAAACTGATGCCAAATCTAGTGTTTGAAAGTTTTGCTTCCAGCCAACAGAACCAATGAAACGCTGATTATCAAGATTCAATGTCTTACGACCCAATGTTGCTTTCACTCCATCATCAGAGTACTCAATATTTGCCTGAGACACCTTTGCCACTGCGGCTTCAGCCGCTGTCTGATGCGTTGTTTGATCTAGCGTACCAAAATCATTGACAGAGTTTAACTCAACCGTAGCACGAAGACCATCCACCCCTAAAAGACCTGCGTTAATGTTTAAGTTTGTTCTATTGGTCAAGGTACTACCTGCACTTGCCGTAGAAGCTTCTCTATCTGTATACTGGTATCGTGGGCGTAGCTCACCTTTAAATTTTAGGTCATCAAAAATTTTGATTCCATCTGCAGCTTGAGCCGAAACAGCTCCCGCGGTCATCATGATAGCTGTTGCTAAAGACATCTTAATTACATTTTTCATTTCTTCTCCTAATAAATATTGACACAAGTATAGCAGATCATGAACCTATTATAATCATTTAATGATTATATTTTAATCATTATGCAGACATATGCTTTAATGAACTAATCTTTCGTATTTTTTTTGAATTAATACACCTCAACGCAACCTGCATATGTTCCAAATAAAACTCCCATCGTATGCTAAATAGGGCTTATTGAATCAGTGGTTCTCCTAAAATCTCTTCGACCTGAGCTTGATACCTTGCCATCTGAGCTCTTATCTCATCCATAATGTAAACAGGAACATCATCATCCTTATACCAATTCACTGTGTCTATATTTCCGCCATAGTCATTTCCAAGATCTTCAATCTTTTGTGCATATTCATCCATATATTTACAGATTTCAACCCTTTGATCAAGCATATCTTTAAGTTCGATGTACCACGTTCCATCCTCTGCCACCTTAATCGTTGATGTAAAAATAACACTCATCTTATCATCCTATTTTCTTAAGTTATCCGCAAAGGACTCAAGGTCTTTTTTCTTTAAATCACCATTATATACAATCTCATCTGCCTGAATAGTTTCGTCATTTAACATCTTCGGAACCAGATCTGAATTACTAAGAACTTCCATATTTTCATCCAGTTCATCTTCACTGTAGGCCATTTGCATATCTGCTGCAACAACGTGGGGTATTGCTTCTATAACACGAAGTTTTGCAAGTTCTTCTTTAACACCTTCACCTTCAATAGTGATGATAACCCTGCCCTTCTCATCATGAAGATGATAGTCACACACTTCACACTCCTTCAGGCTTTGCACAACTTCATCTAAATGCTTCGGCACGGTTTGAACTACTATGCTTGAAATATTCATCTCTTATCCTTTTTTACTTGTACTAATTATACTTCTCTTTAGAAGACACCTTCTTGAGCTGAAACAAGTTGTTAAGCTTCTTGTCAATTGGGACTAATAAACTAGAGCATAAAGGCACTCTGTCAGCATCCTTCAATCTCTATCGCCGAGGCGGGACACCTGCTGATACAAAATCCGCAAGCCGTACATTTAGAGAGATCTATTACCGGCTTGAAAAGTCCCTGAAATGTAATAGCACTCTCCAGACAGCGCTCCTTACACGAAAAACACATGGTCTCATTCCAGCCCAAACAGGAGGAAACTGATATGTTGATAACCGCGTTGATATCCCTCTTATTGTCCAAACTAAGTACTCCAAGTTCACAAACACCTGCACAGTCATCACAAAAAATACAACCATTTTTTTCAAAACTCAGAGAAGGTGTTTTATCTTCGTGAATCTTTATGATCTCTGTTTCACATGCCGTAGCACATCTGCCCTCACAATGTTGACACTCTTCATAAAAAAGGGACTCGTCATGATTGTAAGGAGGTCTCAGAAACCTTTCTGGATCCTGCTCAGATTTATCTATAAAAGCCGACCTTACAGAGTCAAAAAGTCCCCTTCTGTACATTGTTCTAGTGACCTACACTATCTAAACTTCCGGCAATTGAATCTTTGTTATCCAGGTCATCTTTGGTTATCCTGGAGTCTTTACCCACGGTATTAAGATCATCCAAGATAACCTCGTTCCAAGATGATTTAAATTCACCGCCTTTTTTAGTATAGTTTGCCTCAAACAAGTTTTCGACACTTGGGTTACCTTGCGATTGGGGAGCATGACATTGTGTACAATTAAAACGTGCCTGAGATAAGTGTGTTAGACGTTTGACATCTGTCTCATTTTTCATGTTATCAACTGTTTTTTTGAACTTTACGCCATCACAGGTATGACGAGGTCTCATGTCCAAAAAATGAGAAGGAGGAATCGGTGTAGCTCCCATAGCCGGAGCAATTTCAGGTGCATGGCATCCTACACAGGCATTATTTGTTCTTGTAACAGGAAGAAAGTCTGATACATCATGCGGGATCATAGGAGGCGCATCCTGATAGGCTCTTTTGATTTTTGTACTTGTCCCCGGCTGGGCACCTCTGTATTCTGTTTTTGAAGAGATAGTATCATCTTCTTGATAGATATCTGTTTTTCTCAGACCCAAAGACTCTTCTGACACCGAAGCAACCGGTTTCACCTCAGTTGCTTTTGTCACAGGAGTAGCCTCCCCTCCACATCCGACAAAAAGTAATGTTGCCGAAGCTAAACCTAATGTTATCTTGCTCATGAATTTCATTTCTAACTCCTAGTATAAACTCTCATCTATCATTTGAGAAAACCCGAAACACATTGAATACTGGTCTTCAAAAAAACTTCTTCGCTTAAGATGAAGATATATAAGAAAGAAGTTCAAAACAACCCGGCATCTCCTACTCATTTCACCTCCGCTCATCTTCTACTCTTTAAGCGCTATAAACTTTTACAGCGCATTTTTTAAAGTCTGTCTGTTTTGACATCGGACATGTCGCATCCAGACAGACCTTATTGATAAATACTTTTTCATCAAACCAAGGTACAAAGACTAAGCCGCGTGCCGGTCTGTTGCGCCCACGTGTTTCCACACGGGCCTTAACCTTGCCACGACGAGATTCAACCCAGCACAGTCCACTCTGCTTAAGACCCTTCTCTTTGGCATCTTGTGGATGCATATAACACAGCGCTTCCGGAACGGCCCTATAAAGCTCAGGGACACGCATGGTCATCGTGCCTGAGTGCCAGTGCTCAAGAACACGCCCCGTAGCCAACCACATATTATAGTTTTCATCCGGCATCTCCGGAGCATCCATATATGGTCGTGCAAAGATCTTGGCCTTATTTGGCAAGGGTACTTTTTTGGAATCTTTGTCCTTACCTGTCAATGTTCCAGACTGTAATGCTTTCGCCAGTGTTCCGTAAAAGGCAAATGGATTTCCGCTTTCTATCGTCTGTTTTGCTGCATATGGATCATACTTGGCATTAAAACGCCATTGTGTCTCTTTGCCCTCAACCACCGGCCACTTAAGTCCACGAACTTTATGATATACATCAAAAGGCGCGAGATCATGTCCGTGTCCACGTCCAAAGGCTGCATACTCTTCAAACAGGTATTTGTGAATATGGAAACCATATCCTTTAAATACCTTCCCGTCAGAGCCAAGGAGATTGCGGCCGTCACCATAGCCTTCCGTGTTATCATAGCCTTTTTGGATAGGATCCTTTTGATCCAGCCTGTACGATTTTGCATCTTTATTGGCAAAAAGGATATCAAACATCGTCGTATCGCCCTTATAACCCATATCTCTCGCTAAATGCCGAACATCAGGAAGGGCTGTTTTTCTTGGACCCGAAGGTGCATATCCGCCCCACAGATCATCCACCGTAAAACGTTTAGCAAACTCGGCCCATTGCCAGGTGTCACTCATCGCATCACCCACGGGAACAACCTGTTGTCTCCAGTGTTGCGTACGGCGTTCGGCATTTCCGTAGGCACCCCATTTTTCATACATCATTGCCGAGGGCAAGATAAGATCAGATACTTTTGCCGAGATACCCGGATAACCATCAGAGGTAACAATAAAGTTATCCATCTGGCGAGCGGCCTTGATCCAGTGTGTCGCCGATGCAGAATCCTGATAAGGGTTACACACATTAACCCAGGCAAACTTCACTAAACCATCTTCTATATCGCGATGGATCTGCATGATGTGCTGTTTACCAACCCCGTTTAGAGTACCCGCAGGGACCTTCCATTTTTTCTCAACAATAGCTCTGTGCTTAGGGTTTTTCACCATCATATCTGCCGGAAGCCTGTGTGTAAAAGTACCTACCTCACGCGCTGTACCACAGGCAGACGGCTGACCTGTCAATGAGAAGGCACCAGAACCAGGTCTTGCCTGTTTGTCTAACAAGAAGTGAACATTATACGCGAGGGTGTTGTCCCAGGTACCACGTGTATGCTGATTCATACCCATCGTCCAAAAAGATACGACCTTTCTTCCTTCTTCAATGTACAAACCTGCTAACTCTTGAAGTTTCTTCTTAAAGGCTTCCAGGTCTTCATCCGGATCACCCTTACATAGCTTAGCCGTATACTCAAGGGTATACGGAGCCAATGATTTTTTATACTCTTCAAACGAGATCTCCCAGTGACCCAAGGTCCCACCGCTGTTTGTCATCGTATCACCCTCTTTGTAACCAAAGGGTTCCAATGCCGGACCTTCTGTCGCTGAAACTACCTTTGACATCTCTTTAGAGACTGTTTCCATCTCGAGTTCACTGTATTTACCCTCTTTGATAGATTTGTCATTAGAGTTTCGAAGACCATAACCCAGGTTTACTGGACCTGCAGCAAAGATAATATGCTTGCGTATAAACTCCCACTCAATAGAGCCAGGATGATTATATACGATCTCTCTAGCGATATAGTTCCACAGGGCCGTATCTGTATTTGGACTGAAAATGATCTCTATATCCGCAAGATCTGAAGTACGGTGTGTATAGGTCTGAATAGAGATGACCTTAACACGATCAGGATCAGAAAGTTTTCTGTCCGTTACGCGTGACCAAAGGATAGGATGCATCTCTGCCATGTTCGAGCCCCAGGCCACAACCGTATCCGTGATCTCGATATCATCATAACAGCCCGATGGTTCATCAATCCCAAAGGTCTGATAAAAACCGACAACTGCCGAGGCCATACAGTGACGGGCATTTGGATCGATCGCGTTAGAACGAAAACCCGCCTTCATCATCTTCTGGGCAGCATACCCTTCCATGACCGTATATTGACCCGAGGCAAAGACAGCAACCGATTCAGGCCCTCCGTGTTTAAGCGCTTTTTTTGCATGGATCTCCATCTCATCAAAGGCTCTTTTCCATGATACCGGTGCAAACTTTCCATGTTTGTCAAACTTACCGTCTTTATCTACCCTTAAAAGAGGTTGTTTGAGTCGATCAGCTCCATACATGATCTTCGCATTAAAATAGCCCTTGATACAGTTAAGTCCTCGGTTTACAGGAGCTGCAGGGTCTCCCTTAACCGCAACGATCTTCCTGTCAAGCCCTTCACCTTTGGTTGCCATCATAATACCGCAACCCGTTCCACAAAAACGACACGCCGCCTTATCCCAGCGCCAATCGCTTTCTGTCCTCTCTTGTTTGGCCTGTAGATCTACAGGAATTGCCATTCCGATAGCACTGGCCGCTGAAGCAGCCGCTGCACTCTTTAAAAAATCTCTTCGATCTAGTGACATGTGAACCTCCTGGAATTTGTATCAAATAATGACTCCTCTAAGAACATACCTGTAAATTGACCTTAAAGGAGCCCTTTTAAACTTAACCAAAAAACTAAAATAAACTTTTAATTTCCATAAGTATATAGTCTATTTTTAATTAAGTCTTTGACCTAAGTCAAGAGCTTCAAATATCTTATACATTTATACTAAAGTCTTAGCCTAAATACAATAGTTAAACATGTTGAAAAATATGCTTTTTAAGCTATTAGCGATACTCTTTAGAAAGTGGGGTTAGCCGCGTCTTGCAATTTTGTTTTAAGTTTTTTTAGAAGTTTAGAGGTTTTGTAAAGTTCTTCATTTGCTTCAATTACTATATCTTCGCTTCTGTCAAGATGTTCTTGAATACGCAGATCCTGTTTTGCTGTCGCCAACTGGACAGAAGCTTTTTCACTCTGTTGTACAGCCTGTGACGCCGAGTCAATGGCTGCTTCGACGTCATCTAAAAAGTACTGAATATGTTCATATGCCAGCTCCAGTTCACTACCCTTGTTCACCTGTTTGCGTCCACTGATCTCACTGGAGTGTTTTAAAAACTTGTTTAGCTGTGTATGGATGCCCAATGTGAGAGATCCCATATAGACAATCACAAACAGAGCAAATAAGCCTAGGAATAATTGGACCTGATTGATAAAATCACGTTTGCTTGTTGCATGATGCTCATAAGCAAAGACTGTTTTTTCCATCAGTGCCAAGGTCTTTTTTCCGTTAATATATATCTCTTTTAAACTGGATGCCGAATCTTTTTGTATGGTCGAAAGCATCAAGGCTTCAAACACTTTCCAACTCTTTTCTACCTCTTGCAATAAAAGATCTACTTCAGAGTTTTTGCTTACTCTGAGATCTCCTGAACCCAAACGCTGCAAGTTGGCATTAAACTCTTGTTGAGCCCTGAAAAACTCCTGTGAAGCACCTTGTTTACCCAAGGCTATGCGATGAAACTCGACAATCATCTTTTGCGTCAGCATTCTTTGTTTGCCTGCAATGTTAATGATCCGTGCATCAGCCTTTTCATCTTGAACCAGATAATAGGTCACAAAGATATTGAAGATCATCGTGATAGACAGGACAATTGTAATTAATTTAACCTTCATTGCAATGGAAATCATTTTTTCTCCTTAATTATGGAAGAGTTCATAAAGTGCTTCTGTCTGGAGTACCTTTATCTTATGGTCCATCTCTTCAATCACTTTCTTGCGTATCAGTTTGGAAAGGATTCGAGAGAGTGTGGCGGGCTGAATATTTAGTCGGTAGGCGATATCCTGTTTTTTCAGGCTATTGAAAAGTTCACAATGGTTGTAAAGCATATTGGCAACCTTGGCTGTGCCATCATAAACCATCCCCATGTTGACCATACAGTCCATTAACTTTTTTTGAGATGCCAGTATATTGACCAGGTTTTGCAGAAGAACATTTTCGGATTTGACTAAGTTTTTGAAACTTATCATATCAAAAGAGATGACCCGGGAATCTCTTAAAAACTCAATATTGGAAAAACAAGATACATGCTCATCTTCCAGGCTTCCAATATTGGTGAGCAGAGCGTTGGGCCCAAGGGTATACAAAAAGATCTCATTATCATAACGATCCACCTTGTAAAACTTGGCTTCACCCTCCAAAAGAAAATAAACACGTCCCACATCCTCTTCTTCATACCTGATGATTTCTGATGCGGCATAGGTTTTAAGTTGAGAACAAGACAGGAGCATTTGCAGTTTTGCATCCGGCATCTGAGAAAAGAAGTCAAGACTTTGTATAAGTTTTAGCATGATCTATTATATGACTTATACTGTAAAACTAGATTAAATCAATCAACCCTGTAAAAGATAGAGGTTGGCTCAGAGAAATTCGGTACATCATCATACGTAAAGACAGCATAATATTTACTCTCGTCCAGGGCACCAAAGTTATCATAGGTGTACGAATCTTTTCCACCATAGAGCTTTTGACCGTCATAAGGTGAGCAGGGGACATGAAAAGGGTTCTTTACTACAATCACCCCCTTAAACGCCTCATCTTCCGGATTTTTCCATACTAACTTTATCGTGCCGTTTTCTGTTAGAAACTTCAAATCGTTCACAGCGGCTACGCCATCACGGCGCTTTTTGATGTATTCGATCTGCAAGCGAGGCGGAGTTTGGTTTTTACTGTCTGTCCAGTTTACCAGTTGCGAAGTAGAAAAGTTTTTCTCCGAAGTCGGCAAGATCACAAAAAGCAATTTTTGGTTTTCCCGCATAGCATTGATCAACTCAATGATGCTATAGGTGTCAAACACAAAACGTTGGGTCTTCTCTTTTTTAATCTCTTCTATGCTGACTTCGTAGCCGATACGCTCGATACTCTCACGTTGCAAGATGGTTGACACACTCTTGTCCTCGCCTGTATAAGCTACCATCTCAACATGATAGCGAAGGTTTTGACTTGCCTTCACCTCATTGGCATCCATCTCAAGATAGATACTTGAGACAACCGTTTTTTCAACATCAGGAAGGTTATCAAGATTAAACTCTATGCAGCCGTACTGCACGGAGCCTTTTTTATCAAAACCGACCTCAAGCTTGTTTTCCGTATTACCCGAGTCTGATACCGTAGTAATACTGGAACTTTTAAGCTCTATTTTGGCTCCCGGAAGGGTATACGATATCTCAAGCTTTGGTCGGAAGTCAAGACCGTTACTGTATTTTGCAAAACCGATGTCCCACTGCATGAGTTGAGAAGATCTGTCTAACGGCAACCTGCTCGGCCCGTCCATGCGAAAAACAACCTGTTTTCGCTTGAGGGCCTGCTGGAGAAGGCGACGTTCGTTCTTCGCAAATTCCCATATGCGCCAAATCCCCTGAGAAAGCTCATTTGACTTGGTCGGTTTTTCTATATAGGAGAGTATGGGTGCACCCTTAACCGCTGTAAAAGAGTAGAGACTCTCACAGGCCGCATCATCCATGATACCCAAACGCCACTCTCCAAATTTTTCTACCTGAACATTAACACGATTAAGCGGAAAGAGCGATATTCTGGCATCGGTGATAATAGCATCTTCGGGAACAGAATCTAAATCAAAACCTATAACACCGTAACATTCACCACGACTTTGAGAGATCCCAACAAAGAGTGAATTAAAACCAAAATGTTCTGCATTCTTACTCGTCTTCTCTCCTAGATAGCCTATCTTCTCCTGTGTTGGAAAAAGTATCTTAGAAAAACCATCTATATCACTCAGTGTTCGAACAGTGATCTTGGGTGCAAAGGCAGACTTGACCCGACGTTCCTTTGACACTGCGCGTACAAAATAGGTATACGTCATAGAAGAGTGCAGATGCCTGTCAATATAGGTTTTTGCCTTCGTCATACCAACACGGTTGGAAGCCTGGCAAAAGCTTACCTCTTTAAGACTTCTATAGATCTCAAAATAGACATCATCTTCTTCAGGGTACTCCCACGAGAGCTCAACCCTGTTGCTCGCCACCTTAGATGCCCAAAATTTTTGGATACGAGGCAGACGGATCATCTTGTCATAGTTTGGAGCTTCGCTTAGTGCATAGATCAACGCCGGTATCTGCTCATCAATGTGTTCCGTCATATGTTCCATATAATCAGATATATTTCGTGTTCCCACCTCGACTGTTATCGCAAGCGCTCCGGTTGAATAATAGAACTCACGCCCACACCCACTAATAAGGTTAACAGGGGGTTTACCCATGTGCACCCCATACTCCCGACCGGAGACCTTACGTATCTCTTCTGCCATATTGGCACTAAGCGTATTGAGGTCTGTCGCATTCAAAGCGTCCTCATGCTTAAAGTTATGCGCGGGAAAGAAAACATTTCCCTGCGAATGATAATCTAAGGCGATAGAAATATTCGGATGGTCTTCAACAAAATTTTTAAGTGCAAGGGTCTCAGGCTCAGAAAAAGGCTCAGGACCCGAATAAACATTAGAAGAGGTATTTTTACTCGGCGCGTACCCTACATTGAAGTTACGGTTAAGATCTACCCCAAAACTTCCATCCGCGTTTTGGCGGCGATTTTTCCGCCAAAACGAGAAGTGTGTACGGGAAAACTCAAATCCATCCGGGTTGCCGCAGGGCACCATATAAAAGGTTGCACGCGAAAGCGCCTCGTTGAGCACCGGATCGAAGTCAATGTGTTCCATAATATACTTTGCAAAGCCAACTGAAAGTTCTATACCGACCCATTCACGCGCATGTACCGTCCCCGTATAGAACAGAGCAGGCTTAACATCCGCCTCATCCAGATCTTTTGAAACACTCACAACGATGATATCACGTTCTTCCCATGTCTGGCCGATAACCTCGACACGAAAAAGATCCGGATACTCCTCTTGTGCCTTATTAAAAAAGTCCAGGGTCTGCTGATAAGATATATACTGTTCTCTCATTGACTGCCTTTATGTTCACAAAAGATAGGCCTAGTTAAATGCCTTAGCCCATCTTTTCAGATGCTGTTCAGATATAAAATTATACTTTGACAACTCTTTAAAGGTGCTAACCTTCTCTTCATCAATCAATGCTTTTATTTTCAAAGCCACATCTTCTTCCATGCCGTACAGGGATAAGAGGTCTGTCAAGGTAGCTTTTGCAATATCCAACTTCTCCTCTTCAAGCTGGGTTGACTCTTCCCCTTGCAGTAAAGCATTTTTAATAACTTCGGGAAGCTGCGACTCTTCTTTGATGATCTCAACAAGGTCTGCAATATCCGAAGGAGAACTTAATTCTGCTTTTTCCATATCAAAACCACCCGGATCACTCACATACATCGCTCCATCCGTCGAAGGCGTATAGTTAGCAAAGTAAAGATGACGCAGGGTTCTTAAAACAGCCGGGTCCATCTTGCCCAGCTCTTCCCAGGAAAAAAGTGGAACATGCGGCATTCTAAAGCGTCCTTCAGAGAGGTCCCACATAATGTACTGACAGATCCAATCACGGATATAAGGAAAGGCGGCAAAGGCTGTTGCACATTCAATGATATAGGCCTTGCCCGTATTTTTATCGATCCCCACATCACAAGCCCAGTACTCGGCTTTAGCGGCCTTAGAAGCTTGCACCGCTACCTCCAGTGCAGCCATAGGAACGTTATCATACGACATAGCCCCGCCTTGAGAGGTGTTGGTGATCCACTCGTCTTTTGCCGAATAGCGCCAAAATGCACATACGGGCTTATGACCGATCAGCATCACACGGATATCCCCGCTGTCTTTAAGAGGAATGGCATCTTGCACATACATAGGATTGTATTTCTCTTTTTCAAACAGTGCTTTTGCTTCTGTGTAATTATCCACCTTATGGACAAAATACCCGCCGTAGTTCGACGCCCCGTAGGAGCGTTTTACGATCTGTGGGTAAAAACACTTTTTAAGATATTTATCCCCCGCTTCATGATCATAGAAGATCCTCGTATTTGGCGTCGGAACCTTATGCTTTTGACAAAAGAGGGTTACGTTTTCTTTAGATTTGTTTGCAAACTGTGTCTCAAGAGAAGGGATAAAACGCACATGAGGAAGTGCCTTTGAGATCTCTCTGAATGTCTCATAAGCTGTTGCCGGAACATTTCCGACAAGTACTTCGATCTTTTTACGTTTCACCTCTTTTATAAAACGGTCCGAATCATTTTTCCAATGATAGGTCACCTCTTCTATTTTATCTGGCCAACCCTTGAAGTTACTGTAGTCAAAAAAGCGCATAACATAGTCTAGATATAGAAAGCCTACTTTTGGAAGTTTATTTTGCTTGCTCATTAATATTCCTTTATTATCAAGATTTGATCATTTTGAGAAACTTTTACCTGCATAGAAACATTTGCTATGCAAACCGCCACTGCTTGTTTTGAAACTCTGCTTTTCCTGTTCATCGATGTATTCCTTGTGTTTTTCTATCGATTAGATCTACGATCTTTTCGATCTTCTTATCATTAAAGTCCAAGCCCATCTTCTCTTGAGCAGGTGTTGCAAATGCAGGGATGCCATTGACCTCTAACACGACATACTCCTCTTTTTCTCTGTCATAAAGCAGATCGATTCCGGCGATATCTATATTGCAAGCCTTGGCTGCACGGATAGCAAGGTCAACAACCTCTGCATTAGGCTCGCGCATGATCACCTGACCGCCTGAAGTGATGTTGGTACGCCAATCCTTGTCAGAAGCCTGACGGCCGTAACAGGCGATGAACTCTCCATCTACAACATCTATTCGAAAATCAGTGTGATCATTGTCTATAAACTTTTCAATGTAATAATGACGGATATCCATCTGGTTTAGAAAAGGCATCAAGGTATCAAGGGTGTGTTCATTTTCAATAAGTGCCATTCCCACACCGCCCCATCCGTCTATAGGCTTAAAGACCATCTTTCCCCACTCATCGAAAAGATCACGAATACGCTCAGGCTCTTCCCTGTGGCATAAGAAAAAATCCGAACAGTTTACACCTGATTGAGAAAGTGCCATGTTCGTTTGAAACTTATCTTCCGTCAGCCTAAAAGCTTCATAAGGGTTAATAGTCGGGATAAGCTTATTGAGCTGCTCATAATAATAGATCTGCGAAACAGTCTGCTCACCTGCGTTATAAGAAAAGAAAAGATCCATATCAGATAGATTAAACCCCTTACAACGAATACCCGATTTATCAGCCTCCGAATAACGAAGGTTTAAACCCGTTACAGAATTAATACCGCGTTCAAGCAATTTCAATATTATCTTCTGCTCTATGTCAGCGCCACCGCTGTTTTGATACATCCACATGCCAACTGTTCTATTACATTCTAGCTTCATCTTTATCCTTTACCCCACTATCTTTTTGTGCTCAATAAAATATTTCAAGACCTTCTTTGTAAGCTCTATACGCGAGATAAAACTGCTTTTCAAAGCCCTTTCATGCTCGGTATGGTCTCCATCGCCAAAAGGTCCAAACCCATCCAAGGTGAGCACTCCGCACGAAGAGAAGATGTTCGCATCACTCACACCCCCGCGTTTCTCTGTCTTAAGCGGCTCACCCGTAATTCCTTCAATCGCTTTCACAAAGTCCAAATGTCCCTGACTTGTCTGCATAACATCGCGCTGTATCCCACCCGAGAGAGTAGATCTTGTCCCCTTGACGTATGAGGTTTTTACAATCATATCTATCTCTTTTAAAACACGATCTTTCTCTTCTGTTTCATCGTATCGTAATTCAAAAAGAAGATGGGCGTGAGGAGAGATGGTATTTGCACCAATCCCCCCGCTTAACTTTCCCACATTAACGGTTGTATTTTTTTCAAGATCCGTAAGAGCAACAAGCTTTTGCAGTTTGTGGGCTGCTTCAAGGTTGGCATCAACTCCCTCAGCGTAGTGGTTGCCTGCATGTTTGGCCAGACCTTTTATATCAATCCCGAAGGTTCCCACACCTTTTCGACCGATCACTACTTCCATATTTTTACCCGCAGCTTCAAAAACCAGACAGTAGTCATATGCCGAGGCCAACTCTTTTGACAGAAGCTTTGAGTCATCTGAACCCGTCTCTTCATCACTCACCAGCAAAAAGTCGATATTTTGAAGTTCAATACCTTCCGCATTCAAGGCTTCAAGCGCTTTAAAAGCGACAAGATTGCCTCCCTTCATATCACAGACCCCCGGTCCGTATACCCACTCATCATCTTCTTTAAATTGATGAAAGGTATCCGGGGGAAAGACTGTATCCAGATGTCCCAGTAATAACAGGTGCTTGGAGTCTTTCTCATGGACAGTAGTGTACAAACGATGGTTTCCGATAAGTTCACGTTCATAAACTTTCTCCTCGAAACCAAGGTTTTCTAACCAGGACCCAAACAGTTTGCCAACCTTATCTACACCGGCCTTATTTTTTGTGTATGAGTTGATGTTGATCAGTTGTTTAAGTTCATTAATATAAGGCAAGGTATACCCTTTAGTGAGTTCAATAGCTTAATACTATATCAGAGTATATTAAAATAAGATCACAATATAATTACGAGAATGGTTAAATTTTAGACGTAGAAAGATGTAGAGTTCATACAGACCGAAGGTCTTCGGTGTAAACCGATATCTCTTCAGTAAGTAGCGTGTAGAGCTTAGTAGATTAGCGACGGATCTCTTTGATACGTGCTTTTTTACCTGTAAGGTCACGAAGGTAGTATAGTTTCGCACGACGAACACGACCGCGACGAATTACAGTAATCTCGTTGATTCCATCTGAATAGATAGGGAAGATACGCTCGATACCAACACTGTTAGCGCCGATTTTACGAACTGTAGCTGTTTTACCAGTACCCGTACCGCTCATAGCAATACAGACACCTTCATAATTTTGAACACGTGTTTTTTCACCTTCTTTAATTGTAACAGCAAGGCGTACAGTGTCACCTGCGCGGAAATCTGGAATATTTTTCTCAGAGATTTGCGCGTTTTCGAAATTTTCGATGTACTTATTTCTCATAATTTTTCCTTCTTTTGTGCTTTAAAAGCTCATTTGGTCGAAAATATTTTGTCTTACACTCAGATAGAGTAAGTTTCAGTGCCGCTATTTTAGCACGATTCCCATTCATATACTCTGATGGTGCATCCAAATTTTCGTATGTTGGCGGTCTTGCAAAAGCGGGAGCTTCCAGGAGAAAGCCTTCAAAACTCTCTTCATCCAGAGATACCTGATTACCCAAGACCCCTTTTACATTCCTGCTAATTGCATCTGCCATCACCAATGATGGCAGTTCTCCACCGGTCAATATATAATCGCCGATAGAAAACACTTCATCGGCAAACGTTTCGATCACACGCTCGTCAATCCCCTCATAACGGCCACTGACAAAGGCAATATGCTTCTTCTTTGCTAAACGTTTGGCATCGTTTTGCTTAAACGGTTTACCAACCGGTGTTGCAAAGATAATATACACATCATCTTCTTGCAGCTGTTTGAGAGTATCAAACAAGGGCTGAGGCGTCATTACCATTCCGGCACCACCACCAACAGCTGTGTCATCGACCTTTTTCCATTTATCTGAGCTCTTATCTCTAGGATTGATATACCCAATCTCTAAAAGATTTTTTTCAATCGCACGCGATAAAATAGAATCGTTAAAGTAACCCGAAATCAGATCGGGAAACAGTGTTATAAAGCTAAATTTCATCAGCTCGCTTCAAGGATATCAAATCCTCCCTGCACTTTAATGATCTTAGCCTCCGTATCCACTTCTAAAACGAAGTTGTCAAGATACGGTATTAAAAATGAGTTTGGCATCTTTTTTGAGACCAGTTTTTCATCTGTGTCAAGTTTAAGATAATCCGTCGCACCTAAACGTTCAACTTCAGCGACCCTGCCCAAAAGCAAGTCCCCTTCATAAACCTTAGAGTCAACAATGTCAAACCAAAAATACTGCCCCTCGTCAAGCCTAATGTCTTCACGAGTCTCCTCTTCCGATACAAAAAGATCTAAGTTTGTTAGCTTTTTTGCATCTTCTGTAGAGTTATATCCCTTAAACTTGACCAGATCACGTTCAGGGCTATAGGTCTCGATAACAAGTTCGCCACGTTTTGTTTTAAAACATTTACCCGGCTTGAACTGTTCAGGAAAATCCGTTTTGAGATGAAACTTCATCTCGCCATGAATTCCTACAGCCTTACCAAGCTTGGCAACTTGAAATCTCGTAGTATTTTTAGTTTTCAAGCTCTAAGCCTACGACTTTGGTTCAACATTGATACGGTAACTTAGGCCGTCTTTAGCCTTACAACCTGAAATGACTGTCTTAATCGCACCAATCATCTTGCCCTCTTTGCCGATAAGTTTACCTACATCGGCTTGGTTGGCAAACACAGTGATCTCTGCAAAGTCATCACTCTGTTTAACATCGATCTTGATGTCTTCAGGGTGTGAAACAATCATTCTCGCATAATCTGCGACAAACTCAGCAACCATTACTACTTACCAGCTAGTTTTCTAACACGGTCACTCATCTGAGCACCCGTACCGATCCAGTAGTTTAAACGCTCTTCGTCAATCACTAGCGTTGCTGGAGAAACCATCGGGTTATAGTGTCCGATTTTTTCGATCCAACCACCATCACGTGGCTTACGAGAATCTGTAACTACGATACGATAGAAAGGTTGTTTTTTACGACCCATACGAGTTAAACGAATAACTGTCATATTTGTTCCTTGAATTAATTTACCCATTGATAAATGACATACATCATTTGTTGCTGGTTACATCTGTTGTCGTGATTAAAAAGTAAGAGGGAAAGTATGTTAGAAGTTAAAGCCAAGACTTTAAAATAAAAACTTTCCTCTTACCGTCTTAATGTAGACGTCACATGTAACCGGCACAAAAGGTTAAAATCAACATCTTTAAGATGCTCATTTTAAGCTTTATGCTCAGTTACTTTCATCTTCTTAGCATAGAGGTACTCTTTAAGAAAATGTCTTTCGAAATGGAAGTATAGCAGGATTCACTTTAAAAAGGAAGCTATTTGTCTTTAAAAGTTTGTTTAAGAGTAGATAGGTCTCTATCTAAGAATTATTCTCCCAGCGCGTTTGTCCTTTTACTACCCAGAAAAGGACAAAAAAAAGGGACTCTTCGATTCCTCTAGTGTATTTAGGTTTTATTATTAGGGCCTAGCTAAACAATTGTTAAAATCTATAGCTAAATCACCTAGTCCTGATATACCAAATAATAATGCTTCAAACCTAAAGGCATCTGAGAAGCATAAAACGTTATTATTGATTGTGTAATAGCCGTTTAATGATTGGAGTTGATTATTAAAGTTCGTTTCTATGAATATGCCCCCGCCATTTATACCTTCTTGAAGTAATAATGGACCTTGGTCTTGATAGGTGATATTAAAATTTCCTTCAATATTAGTCGCATTGCTCATAGTTGTGCAATTTAAGTCCGCATATAATTCGTGCTCAAGGAGTATAGTGTTTTGATCAGTAAATGTGTATAATGCCTTCATCCAAACCGCTGAAAGTGAGCCATTAGCATCTGTTGCCTGCTCACATGATTCAGTTATCCATGTTCCCTTCAGAGATGGTGATTCATCGGTTTCTTCACCACCACAACCTGAAAGTAGAACTAACAATATTACATAGAAAATTATTTTAAAATTCATTATTATCCTATCTATTAATATTCAATATATTATACAAATAAGCTTAAGCAATAATAATAAACAATATTTTACATATACTATTTTAAGAAATCATTGTCTAGTAATTGGATTATATGACTAAGTGTAGGTATTAAGTTTTTATTTAGAAACAAAGTGTCCAATTTTTGATTTTTTAGGAAAGGACCTAAGATTATCTAGGCAGTCCGCCCATCTTACCGCCCTGCATCTGAGACATCATGTTCTGCATATCCTGCATCCCTTTTTTACCGGAGAACTTCTTAGCCATCTTGGAAGCATTTTTAAACTGCTTCAGAACACGGTTGACATCCATCGCATCCATACCGCAACCCTTTGCGATACGCTGCTTTCTAGAGTTGTTTAAAAGATCCGGGTTTTCACGTTCTCGCATAGTCATCGAAGAGACCATCGCTTTGATGTTTTTCAGCTCGCCTGAGTTTTCAAGGTCGAAGTTTTTAAGCGCGTCACCCATGGCGCCCATACCCGGGATCATACCCATGATAGACTTCATGCTTCCCATCTTCTTCATGCTTTCCATCTGCTCGAGGAAGTCATTGAAGTTGAACTGACCCTTTTTGATCTTGCGGGTCATCTCTTTGGCTTTTTTCTCGTCGATCACATTGGCTGTCTTCTCGGCAAGGCCTTCGATATCACCGTAACCCATAAGACGATTAACGATACGGTCCGGCAAGAAGACCTCAAGATCCGGCATCTTCTCACCGTTACCGATAAATCGAAGCGGTACTTGTACCTGAGAGGCGATACCCAGAGCAACCCCGCCCTTGGAATCACCGTCGTATTTTGAGAGGATGACCCCGTCAATACCGATCTGCTCATTAAAGCTGGCCGCCGTACGGACCGAATCCTGTCCCGTCAATGAGTCTGCTACATAGAAGACCTCATCCGGATTGACGGCATCTTTGACCGACTTGAGCTCACTCATAAGCTCTTCATCGATTGCCAAACGACCCGCGGTATCGATCAGAAGGACATCATACAGACCTTCCTCGGCTTTTTTCATCGCTGCTTTTACGATCTTGACCGGGTCTTTTTCATTCTCATCGGCATAAACATCGACTTCAACCGAGGCACCGACCTGTTTTAACTGCTCGACCGCTGCCATACGCTGAAGGTCGGCCGCGGCTACAAGGACTTTTTTCTGTTTGGATTTGAGGTAGTAGGCCAGCTTACCGGTCGTCGTCGTCTTACCCGAACCCTGAAGACCCATCATCAAGATCGTGGTCGGCGGTTTGGAAGCGAAGACAAAACCTTGGTGCCCGGGAACAAGGAGAAGTTCATGCAGACGTTTTTGCATCGAGTTCAAAAACTGGTCTTTACCGATTCCCGCTGTCTTGACGTCTAGTTCTACATCCGATAAAAGTTGTTTGACGACTTTATGGTTTACATCTGCTTTTAAAAGATTCTTCTTTAACTCCGTCAGCGCTTTTTTAAGTGCCTTCTCATCATCATGAAAACGGATCTTTTTGATCGCGGATGTAAACGAACTGGTGAGGGTATCGAACATATTTTCTTCCTATTCTAAGGTGTAAATTAATTGTGCAATTATAGTAAAATCTTACTTTGGGCTACTTTATAAATCCTAACCGCAGATGAGCCTAGTCCGTACCGCCGCCAATATGTCTGTACTCCTTAGGCTCAGGTGAAATAAACTCTCGTCCAAGAAGTCTCATCTTATGGGCGTGAAGCATCATACGTCTGGCACTGCGTCCTCCATAAAGTTCATCTCCGATAATCGGCAGATTTTCACTTCTAAGGTGTACGCGGATCTGGTGGGTACGACCTTGGTGAATGACCAACCTGACCTTGGACTTATGGTTGACTACCATCAAAGGAAACACTTCAGTACGCGCAGGCTTCCCCTTGGCCACCGAGATCTTGGACTTAGCCTTGTTATTATGCTTTTCGGTTAAGATGGGTTTATCTATCTCGAACTCTTCGATAACATCACCGTCAACCCAGGCAATGTACTCTTTATACACCCTGTCATGTTTAAACTCTTCGATTGCTTTTAAACGAAAATCCTCATCTTTGCATAGAACAAGAACACCCGATGTTTCTCTGTCAAGTCTATGCAAGAGCCGTGCATCTTTAAATTGCAATTCGATCTCTTCAGAACTTAAAAAAGCCGGTTTGTCAACAACGACCATCTCTTTGTTCTCATAAATGATCTTGACCTTCTCAACCTTCTCTACGCGAAACTTCGTCTTCGCCGACATATTTCCTCTTGCGATGACAACCTTACGGTTGTTCACGTATACAAGACCCTTGTCAATCAAGTCCTTGGCCTTTGAGTTGGAGATACCCTCTTGTTGTGCTAAAAGCTTATATGCTTTATCTTCTTTCATGGTTGACATCTATCTATTTCCTTTACCTTCTCTTCTTTTTTCACACTTTGCCACACTTGGCAACTCATATATAATCACACTCTTTGATCAAGGCATTGATCTCATGCAGATCAACCTTTTCATCTACACTAGATGCAGGCATATCCAAGGCCTTGACAAAGGCTTCACTCAACTCACTCGGCTCAACAAACTGAACATGTTTTACATATTTAAACAGTTCTTTTTGATTAAATATCTTCTTTCCTGAAATGATCTTGCACCCAAAGGCAACAGGTTCAAGTGGATTGTGTCCGCCAATGGGAGCAAAGCCTCCTCCCAGAACAGCGATATCACTCACCCCATACATATTGTTCAGTTCACCCATCTTATCCACAAGGATTAGGTCATCTCCCAAGTTCTGCGATTGTGAGAAACGAGAGAAGGACAAGCCCTCTTCCTTAGCCTGCTCCTGCATCATCTGCGATACGGCTTCAAAACGCTCAGGATGACGAGGAACGATAATAAGATGAAGAGCTTCATTATGTACTTTTTTAAATGCTAAAAATGCGTCCAAAATGATCTTCTCTTCTCCCGGATGCGTACTGCCTGCAACAATACTAAGACCTTTTGCCTTGGTATACTCTTTGCCGGCCTTTATCTTTTGCGCCAGCTTGATATTGCCGATCACTTTTATATTTGTAGCTCCCAAGGATTCAAACCTCTGCCTATCCGTCTCGCTTTGTACATAGATCATATCCACGTACTCCAATAAACGGCCGTAGAACCATCTCATCTTGAGATATTTTGGATAGGACCTGTCCGATATACGTGCATTGAGCAAAATCGTCTTTGTACCCCTTGCTGAGGCTACGGCAAAAAGCATATACCACAGCTCTGCCTCCAAGACAATCAGCAAGCGTTGCCTTCTCTGCCAAAAAGGCAAAAAGAGCTCATAAGGAAGATACCGTACCTGTGCATCGCGATAAGAAGATGCGGCAGAAAAACCTGTATGCGTAATCACGGATATATTGACCTGCGCCTTTGTTATCGTCTCAATTAGGGGAGATAGAGCCTTGACCTCACCCAAGCTGCAGGCATGAAACCATATCCCGTCTTTTGGAAAACGTGGAGTACGCTGAAGAAAAAAACGTGCAGGCAAGGACTCTTTATATTTTGATTTAAATGAGAAGTATAAAGTAACAGGCAGGGCAATAATGAAGAGTAAAACACTTAAAAAATAGTAGAAATAGAAAAAGCTTTGTCTCAAGGGTTGGCCCTCGCTAGGTCAATGCATCATCCTAGGGGATGATGTGGGTAGTATTATGCTGTTTGCGCATCCGCATTTTCAATATAAAGGATACGTCCACAGTGAGGACACGTTGTTATCTCTTCACCCTTAATAACATCTGCATACGTCTTATCATTGATCGTTAGGAAACAACCATAACATGCTTGGTTCTTAACTTCAACAGCGGTCGTGTTCTTGGCCCAACGACGAATTTTCTGGTAGAAAGAGAGACCTTTTTGACTCATTGCAGAGATAAGCTTGTCTTTTTTGACAAACACTTTTTGTCGTTCGGCATTGATCTCTTCAAGAACCTTGTCTACATCAGCTTTTACCGCGACCGCTTTTTCTTCAGCTTCAGTAACAGTATCTTTTTGCGATGCGATAAGGTCTTCTTTTGTTTCAATCACTTTTTCTAAACGAGCGATCTCTTCGTTAGCGAAGTTCACCTGTTCTTTTGCGATCTCTTCTTCAAGTTGAAGTGATTTCATTTCACGTTCAGTCTTGATTTCAGCACTTTTCTTCGCGTTTTCACTTAACTTCTCTGTAAGCTCGCCAAGGTGAAGTTCATTCTTCTGCTTTTTGATCTGCTCATTTGCAATTTCTTCTTCTAAAGTAGCGATTTGAGCCGAAATGCTCTCTTTTGTAGCAAGCACAGTTTCGTATTTATGATTTGCCTCTTCGATTTTTGGTTCAAAAGCATCGATCTCTTTATCGATTTTTGACAAGTCAACGAGCTGTTGTAGGTGCTTATTCATTATATTCCTTAATTAAATATAGGTAAAGGGGTTCTTTGATGATGAAATTATAACGCTTAAACCTAAATTTTCCAAATCTTTTGCCAAAATTTCTCCAAAATAACGCTCACTTTCAAAATGTCCAATATCAATCATAGACAATCCTATCGTTTTTGCCTCCATAGCATCATGGTATTTGATGTCCCCGGTTAAAAAACATTCTGCCTTGATTGTTTTCATCAAAGAAGCTCCTGAACCTGTTGTTAAGGCGACACGTTTAACTTTTTCATGACTTTTAATGCATTTGATGTGTTCAAGACCAAACTTCTGCGCAATACCCTGTGCAAAACTGTCAAAGTCCACACCTTCTGGACCCAGATCCAGATAAGCAACAAACCCCTCTTTTTCACTTATCTCATATCCCAAGACTTGAGTCGCCACATAGGCATTTAAATGTGTTTGATCGAAGTTTGTATGCATCGCTATGTTTGAGATGTTTTTTTGTAACATCTTTTGCAAGAGTTTTGCCGGATATTGGTTAAACTGGAGCTGCTTCAAACCGCCAAAGATGATAGGATGGTGTGTGATCACCAGGGTGTCTTCTTCCAGACTTTCGAGCAACTCTTCATCAATATCAATACTGAGAACGATATGCTTGACATCATGTTTCCAGTCACCGACTAAAAGACCGGAATTATCCCATGATTCTTGCAGTTCAAAGGGTGAGATTTCATTTAAGATCTTATATATATCTTCTACACTCATTTCTATACCACCATAGTTTATTCTTCACCATTTTATAATAGACTTCTTGCGAAACTCCTTACAGCTACACAGGAGAAATATTCTTGTGACTTTGATCTAAAAGGCAAGCTGCTGATCAAGGTCGGAACTGTTTTAATACGCGCGTTTTTCACGTTTACAACGGATAAATACAGCCTTGTCGTGGGAAAAGGGGTCATTCTTTTTAACCTCAAATATCTCCATCTTATTGATAAGATCAATCAAGTTTGAATAACCGTAGTTGCGTGGGTCAAAGTCAGGACGCCTGTTTGCTATGGTCTGACGCACGTGGGTCAGGTAAGACCAACCCGAATCATCGGCCGTATCTTCAACCACATTTTTCAACATCTCGATTAAACCTTCATCTTTTTTTATGTTCTTGGTTGCAGGATGTCTTTTTGTCTGTGCTGTTTTTTTCTCTTTACGCAGATTTTCAGTATAGATAAACTTGTCGCAGGCGGCTAAAAATGCTTTTGGGGTTTTTTTCTCGCCAAAACCATATACGCTCAGACCCGCTTCACGAATACGAAGTGCCAAACGTGTAAAATCACTGTCAGAGGAGACGATACAAAAGCCATCAAGCTTATCCGTATACAGCAAGTCCATAGCATCAATGATCATAGCAGAGTCCGTTGAGTTTTTTCCAACGGTATATCCAAACTGTTGCATAGGCTGAATCCCGTGCCCGAGGAGGTGCGATTTCCATCCCTTCAAACGTGTGTCTGTCCAGTCTCCGTAAATACGCTTGACAGAAGCTACTCCATACTTGGCTATCTCTTCCATCAGGCCCTCGATGATTGAGGGTTGTGAGTTGTCTGCATCAATAATAACGGCCAAACGCTCTTGTTCAGTTCTCATTTCAAATTCTCAAGCTCTTCTTTGGCCTGTTCAAAACCAGGATCAATATCCAGCACTTTTTGATACATCTCTTTGGCTTCATCGTGTTTTCCAATTCGTAACATCAAGTTTGCATAATTAAACCATGTCACCTCATAACCACTGTCAATCTCCAGAGCTTTTTTATAATGCTCTTCAGCCTCGGAATTTCTGTCTAAAGAGACAAGAAGTGTTGCCAGCGCATTATGCGTGACGTCATCTTTTTCAAGCTCCAAAGAGGCCTTATAGTACTTTTCTGCACCTAATGCATCGCCTTGCTTGGCTAGAATGAATGCCAACTTGTTCATGCCTTCTGCAAAATCCGGATATCTGGACACAATCTCTTCCAAGCGTTTGCGTGCCACTTCTATCTCTCCGTCCATGTAAGCCTTGTCAGCCTCTTCGATCAGCTCATCAGGGCTAGGTTCTATCTCAATGGCCTCATTTTCTTGTATAAAGGCAGGTTCAGCCTCTTCATCCATTCCCTGGATATATACATATACTTGGTAAGCAAAAAAAGCAGCAGCCGCCAGCATGATTATTTGAAAAATTGTCATTCTATTCCTTCAGGTTGATTCACAGTATTTATGAATTAGATCTCATCATATAGTGGTATTTGGGTGAAAGCGCCCAAAAATAATTACTATCTTGAAGATTTTAATATATTTATTATACTCAAATCCTATATAGAGGATCTTTAGCTGCATTAAGCGCTTGGGGTCAATACACTTGCGTAAATTGCAGATTTACACCTCTTTTTATTGCAGTGAAATGATTTTATGTGTACACTTGCAAAAACATTTATTTAGGATATTTATGGAAGATATGCTCTCAAATCTGGAAACTTATGGATATGTAGTACTCTTTTTGTACTCATTTGGCGGTGGTTTTATCGCCTTGATGGGGGCAGGCGTACTTTCCTATACGGGACATATGGATCTGAGCACATCAATTCTTGTTGCCTTTGTTGCCAACTTTATTGGTGATTTGGTCCTGTTTTATATGGGGCGATACAATAAAAAAGATGTGATGGTCTATATGCATAAGCATAAACGCAAACTGGCTCTTTCGCATATCTTGATGAAAAAACACGGATCATGGGTCATCTTCTTGCAAAAATATGTATACGGTATTAAAACACTGATTCCTTTGGCCATAGGGATCACAAAATATGATTTTAAAAAATTCACCCTCCTAAACTTTTTTGCCTCGGCCATCTGGGCTTTAGTTGTCGGAATAGGATCATATATGGCAGGAGAAGCTATTCAATCTGCCTATGAGGTCATTGCCGAACGACCCTACATCGCGCCGATTATTTTATTGAGCATTGTGGGGCTGATCTGGTGGTATTTAAGCGCTAAAACGAAGAAGTAGACTCTGTTCAAAGTTAAAAACCTTGACGACCTCTATCTGTTATCTATACTCTTGGTATGATACGCACAATTTGAAACAAACTTCAGCATAGGGTATAACTCTTTACCTTCAATTGCATAATGCTTATATGTAGCTGTTCCATCATCATCAAGACTTACACTTACTACCCTGCCTACCGTTACCGCCGTCAAAGAGACTTCTGTACCGACACTGTGTGCTTTAGTCGCGTGGGGGTCCCGTATGAGATAACTTTTCCCATCCTTGCTATTTTTCACAACATAGGCAAAAATATTGCTCCCAATTTTACCGATGAGATACAGAACCCTCCCCTCAACATGGACCTTCTCTCCCGTGGACGGTACAGAAGTCACCATTTCTCCACACTCAGATGCGACCATCTTATTAAACGCCAATGCCTTCATACGGTTTGCTTCGGCCTTTAACCTTGCTGTTTTCGCACGTTTTAATGCCTGTTGCTTTTTAATCGCGGCTACACGTGCTTTTTCTTCGCTTTTTTCTTTATTTATCCAGAACTCATAATATTTGTTAGACTTATAGCGCGTTGTATTTTGTACCTTGAGATTATGTTCTTTAACAAAAAACATCTCTTCCTTACTCGGTGATGACTCCAAAATGGGAAATAAAAGTGCAAATTTTTCACTATTACCATTGATCATGCTCAATTGAGACTCTTTTTTCATCTCTTTTTGTATATATGCTTTTTCACTATCTATCCGTCTTAGTTTTGAAATATATTCCAAGGAGAGGTCATTATCCAGGTACTCATCGGCCAGATGTCCCGAAATAGTACTAAACTCCAAGAGTCGGATATATTCATGGCATTTTTTTCGTATCAGAGAGATATTATTGCTATTGGAGCTCAAAACACTCTGGCAAGAGTGTTTAAACTCAAAAAGTGGCTTTGCAAACTCAAGAAATGCTTTGGGATATTTATCAAAGTTCTTGTTCATAAATACAACAGCTTCGGAAGGCGAGATATCTTCTTTGATCAAGACGGAGATTGTGTTGTAAGACAAACCTGTCTTTTTCCAGCGAGCAGCACTCTTTGGAGAGAGGCCCAGGGCCTTCCAATCTTGTGCTTCTTCTTCATCTATGTCAACGGACAACCACCTCTTTCGTTCGGCTTCTTTTTTAGCTTGCAACTCTTTTACAGGGTCAATCTCATCAGCACTATGCTTTCTGTTTGTCTGATAGTTACGTTTACGGGTTTCCAGTTTTTCTATGCTACTGCCAAAAACGAGCTCTTGACGTTTTTGCATATCTGAGCGTATCTGTGTAAACTCATCAGGTTCAGGTTCACCTGTACAGGCTAAAAAGAGGAAGATAACAGAGAGAAATAGACTTAACTTAAGATACATATGAGGTTTCCTGTTTAATTATTAACTGGTAGTATAGCACTGCTTTTAAAAAATACACCTATTAAAATATATTATATATGTACTGAAATTATAAATAATGATTGTTAAAAGAGAGTAAAATTAGCCTCTGGCTAATTTTATAGTGGTCTATGTATTATGTTGTCGAACTAAAGTCTTAGAGTGACCTACTTTAATCTTCTACCTTTGGACCTGCCGTTGAGTAGTCAAACTCACTATCTTCACTCAAGTATCGATCAAAGTTTTGAATAAACATACCCGCAAGCTTATCTCGTGTTTGATCAAAGGCTTCTTTATCCTCCCAGGCATTTCGCGGGTTAAGGACATTCGTGTCTACTCCGTTTAGTGTTTTAGGGACTTGAAGATGAAAGGTCTTTGTGGTGTCAAACTCACATTCATTGATAGAACCGTCCAAGATAGCATTGATACAAGCCCGTGTATTTTTAATACTCATACGCTTACCTACACCATAAGCACCACCGGTCCAGCCCGTATTGACAAGATAAACATTTACATTGTGCTGATCAATCTTTTCACCAAGAAGTTTTGCATAAACCGTTGGGTGAAGCGGTAAAAAAGCTTCTCCGAAACATGCAGAGAAGGTCGCGACAGGTTCCGTGATACCACGTTCGGTACCGGCTACCTTAGCCGTGTACCCTGATAAGAAGTAGTACATAGCCTGCTCTTTGGACAGCTTCGATACCGGAGGCAGTACACCAAAGGCATCTGCTGTTAAAAAGATAATGTTTTGGGGATGTCCTGCTTGCAGTGCCGAAACATGGTTTTCAATGTGCTCGATAGGGTAAGAGACACGCGTGTTTTCAGTCTTGGAGCTATCTGCATAATTAACATGTCCGCCATTGGTCACAACATTTTCTAAAAGTGCGCCCTTTCGAATAGCACCAAAGATCTCTGGCTCGGAAGACTCATCCAGGTCAATGACCTTGGCATAACATCCACCTTCAAAATTAAAAACACCCTCATCATCCCAGCCGTGTTCATCATCACCGATAAGCGCGCGGTTTGGATCTGTAGAAAGTGTTGTCTTTCCTGTCCCTGAAAGGCCAAAGAAAAGACAGGTATCACCATCTTTGCCAACATTGGCTGAACAGTGCATCGCCATTTTTTTCTCTAAAGGCAACCAGTAGTTCATCATAGAGAAGATACCTTTTTTCATCTCACCGCCATACCAAGTACCACCGATAATAGCAATGTTCTCCTCTACATTGAAAAGAACGAAGACTTCCGAGTTCATGCCCAGCTCTTTCCATCTGTCATTTACCGCTTTACATGCATTTAAAACCGTAAATTCAGGTTTGAAATCTTTCAGATCATTCTCTTGCGGACGAATGAACATATTTTTAACAAAGTGTGACTGCCAAGCAATTTCAGACACAAAACGAACCGAACGTTTACTGTTGGCAGATGCTCCACAATATACATCCGTCACATAAATATCTTTGTTTGAAAGTTGTTGTTTTGCAACACCGAGAAGTTCTTGAAAGATCTCGGCACTGATAGGTTGATTAACATCTCCCCAGGCGATGTACTTGTTTGACTCTTCTTGATCTACAAAATATTTGTCTTTTGGGCTGCGTCCCGTAAAGATACCCGTATCAACCGCTGTCGCACCGCTTGAAGTCATTTGGCACTCACCACTGCGTAACTCATGGTCAATCAATTCATCAAAACTCAGGTTATAAAAAACCTGTCCTATATTGTCTAATCCTAAATTTTCAAGACCTGTTGGCTTCATTGTAATGTGTACCTTATTTTGCATTTGAGATATAATAATCTCTCTTATGTTTGCTTTGGCTTAAAATCGCGAGATCTTCTCCAAGCTTTTTCTTGGCGAAATTATAGCGACTCATCTCTCAAAACCAAAGAAAAAGTGTAATTATTATGAAGTATTTTCTCTATTTAGGAAATAAAATAATGTATTTTAATAGTAACAGTTATTGATATATTATGTTTATTAAGATATTCTAAAAAAGACAAATTAATTTTAAAGTAACTTTGTATCAATCTACTTTGCTTGCGGTACTCTGTTCATAGGCAATGAGAGTATATTAACACTGTGGTCTTTGTGAAATCAGAGCAAGTATATATTATGCACTTCTTTAAACTGTCCTGTTTTTTAAAAAACATTACTTCGTAACCGCCTTAGCTTGTTTTCTAAAGAAACTTACTCACCTCTTTTTAGCAGTGTAATACTGTAAGCTTTAAACATTACCCACAGCTCATCCTCTTTTTTTATATCAAGACTTTGGTAACTTTGATAGGTTATTTGCGATGTCAACATCTCACTGTTGCCCAAAGAAAGCGTCAATACAACATCTTCACCATGGATCATTACATCAACAACCTTAGTCTGTAGTTTATTTCTGCTGCTGCTCTCTTTTTCAAAAGACTTGCTTACCGAAACCGCCTGGGATTCAACCAAAACATAGAGCATAGATGCAGGCTTGAGTTTGTTTACTTCAACAAAAGCGACGGGGGCCTGCGCACTGATAGAAGATCCGCATCCGAGCTTAAGCCTCAGCGTTGCTCTTTTTTCATGTTTGGATATTTCTACTACCTCAGCATTTAAACGAGAGAAACTAAAACCTTTGATCTTTTCATCTTCTAAATGATCAAAGGCCCTCTCCAAAGTGTTCAGATGCTTGTTATGCAGGGCTTCTACCTCTTCATAAAGACATATCAGCTCTTTTGCATAGGCCGTGACGAGGGTGCCGCCACCGCCTTTTCCACCGCTTATCTTCTCCACCAGAGCCTTTGGCGCAAGTGAGTTCATCTTATCTATCCAGGTCCAAGCTGTCTTATACGTTATCTCTGAAGCCTTTGCTGCCTTTGAAATAGAGCCGTAAATGGTGATATTTTCAAGTAACTGCACTTTTTTGGGGCTTAAGAAGTCTTCTCTATTTTTACGTAAAAGAAGTTTTGATTCCAGCGAAAAAGAAGGTTTTTTGTTAGGGGAACACTTATCATTGAAGGTGAGATCGCTTGTTTTCATAAGCGCAGTATATTTAAATGCATAAAGCCTTGTCAAGAAAAAATCTACTCCTTTAGAGCTCTCGTTTTTTGGCACAACTAATAAACAAACTTCAGGAAAAAATATGATTGTATTGCATATAATTGTAGCTACAACTAAATTCCAAAGAGATCTCATGCACAAACTTGAAGATTCACTGGGCTTTCAAGTCAATATGACAGCCAACGCCATGAAAAATCGCTTCAACAACTTCTTAAAGCCCTATTCTCTCACTTCAGAACAGTATGTGATTATGAAGTCTGTTGAAGAAAACCCTGATATCACCCCTACGCAACTGGCTGACATCACCTTTAAAGATAAGACAACGATCACACGCATGATCAATACTCTGGTCAAAAACGAGATGCTTATTCGTATCCCTAAGGACGATGATAGACGTGCATACAAAATTCAATGGAGTCCAAAAGGTGACAGGATCATGTCCGAGATCTTACCGATAACCGAAGGTGTCATCGCTAAACTCAGTTCTCAATTTTCTCCTAAAGATCTTGAGACATTTCTTACCATCTTGGAGAAACTCAAACAAACACCATGTCTGGAGACACTATAATGAAATCACTGCTGTTTTTAATCTTAGCCCTACCCCTCATGGCCTCTGTTGTCACCCAAAAAATTGAAAAGGGTCAACTCTCCCAAAAGCAAAACTTTAACGGAACCCTTAGTTTTAACGAAAAGTCTCGTCTCGCCTCTGAAAGTGAAGGCCTGATCACAAAGCTCTATTTTGATGAGGGTGATTATGTCAAACAAGGTCAGCTTCTCTTAGAGATAGACACCCAGATACTTAACGCCAACATCAAAGCGACAAAGGCATCTATCAAAGAGGTCGAGTTTTCTCTTGAACGTGCAAGATTGGATTTTAAACGATACGAGGTCCTTCTCGCCAAACAGAGTGTTTCCCGACAAAAATATGATGAGTTTTATTTCCAAAAGATGGAGTTGGAACAGAAGCTTCTCGCTTTAGTCTCTTCCCTTCAGGCTCAAAACATCTCAAAGTCAAAAAAGAGTCTGCGTGCTCCTTTTAACGGGTACATATCTCAGCGCAGTGTTCAAGTAGGGGAGTGGTTAAAAGAAGGCACTCAAATAGCTCTGTTGATCAATCCCGACAAGGTTGACATTACCATTCACCTTCCTTCAAGTTATATCAGGACGATCACTCATAATAAGACAGTGACGGTTTCCATCAACGACAAAGCATATGAAGCACGTGTGATCGGAGCCCTTCTCAGCGGAAACGAAAAGACGCGTACCTTTCCGCTGAGACTGCGGCTGTTACCGACGAAGGAGATCTTTTTTGACGGAATGCAGGCCCGCCTCTCTTTAGAGAAATCAAGCACACCCAATGTGCTTCTTGTCTCCAGAGACGGCCTGATCAAGCGCTTTGGAAAAGATGTGGTTTTTATTGTTAAAGAGAACAAGGCCGTGATGGTTCCTGTTAAGATCATCGGTTTTGAGGGCTCGAATGTTGCCCTCTTTGCCCCTGAACTCAAGGAAGGAGACTTGGTTATTACCAAAGGAAATGAACGTATCCGTCCTAATCAAGCGATTGTAAAATGATAAAGTTTTCCCTTCTAAAACCCGTTGTTATCACTGTCGGTGTCATCTTGATCCTTATCTTTGGTCTCATCGCCCAAGAACGTCTTCCCAGACAGCTCACTCCTAACGTCATCCAACCTGAGATTGCCGTGAACACCATCTGGCCGGGAGCAAGCCCTAAGGAGATAGAACGTGATATCATCCAAGAACAGGAGCTCGTCTTAAAAAACACTCCCGGTCTTGTTAAGTATGAATCCAAGGCAAAAGACAACAGTGGCTCCCTTACCCTCACCTTTAAACTCGGCATTGATATCAATAAAGCCATGCTGGATGTGTCTAATAAACTAAATGAGGTAGACACCTATCCTGAAAATGTAGAAAAACCCGTTATCAAAGCCACCGGTGAGACGGCTTCGCCCGTTATATGGACCATGCTTCAGACCTTGGAGGGCAATCCGATTGATATTGACCATTATAAGACCTATATGGAAAATGAGGTACGAGAACATTATGAACGTATTCCCGGTGTTGCCGAACTCTTTATGCGTTCAGGAACAAAAGATGAGATGCAGGTTCGTTTGGACTCTGCCAAGATGGCAGCCTATGCCTTGAGCATGGACAAGATCATTTCTATCATTCAAAGAAACAATATTGACGTATCGGCCGGTTCTTTGGATGTTGAACGTCGCTCTTACCGTATTCGTATGACCTCTCAATACCACTCAGCCGAAGATATTAAAAAACTTGTACTTATCTCAAATGGCAAACAAGAGATCTATTTGGGTGATATTGCAGATGTATCCTACGGATATGCAAAAAAATCTTCCATATCCCTTGTTGACGGGATCAAAGGACTGATTATCGGTGTTAAACCCGAAGGAGATGCCAATATCGTCAAACTCACCGATGATGTCGAAGCCATGGTCCGTAATCTGAACCGAACTCAGCTCAAAGATATGGGGCTGAAGATCAGATGGCTCAACGATAAACGTGACTACATCCAAGGCTCCATTGATCTTGTTCAGCAAAACATCCTGGTTGGCGGTGTCTTGGCCATCATTGTCTTATTGATATTTTTACGTGCTATCTCTTCGACAACCGTTATTGCTCTGGCTATCCCTATCAGTATCATTTCGACCTTTATCATATTGGAGATGTTTGGACGTACTCTAAACACCATCTCTCTCGCCGGTATCTCCTTTTCTGTGGGTATGCTTGTCGATAGTGCCATCGTGGTCCTTGAGAACATAGACAGGCACAAAAAAATGGGCAAGAAGTTCTTTGATGCAGCACTGGAGGGTACAAGTGAGGTCTGGGGTGCCCTCATCGCGTCTGCCCTTACTACCATCGCCGTTTTCCTTCCTATCATTTTTTTGGAAAACGAAGCGGGCCAACTCTTTAAAGATATTGCAATTACAGTTACTGCCGCCGTAAGTTTCTCACTTTTTGTCTCTATCTCAGTCATTCCTATGCTATGGAACCAGCTTATGAAGTTCTCTACCCATGAGAGCCACCAAAGCAGGGAGAGAGAATCTTTTATCGTCAAGCTTGGACACCAGATCAATGATAAGATCATGTATTATGTTCGCTGGACCCTGCAAAGCAGAAGCCATCAAGTAACAACCGTTATCCTCCTGGTAGTGTTTTCCATTACAAGCTCATACCTCCTCTTTCCCAAAATGGAGTACCTTCCTCAGGGAAACAGAAACCTTGTTTTTAATATCATGATCCCCCCTCCGGGGCTCTCCTATCAAGAAGGAAAAGAGATCGGGGAGAGTGTATATACCAAGCTGGAAAAATATACAAAAGGCGATATAGACGGCTACCCTCAAATTAAAAGGATATTTTATGTATCCGGGGGTGATTTCATGCTCTTTGGTGCGCTTACAAAGGACCCCGGGCGTGCCAGTGAGCTTATTCCTATCCTAAAAAAAGTGGCCAACTCCTATCCCGGTATCTTCGGTATCTCCAAGCAAGCCGGCGTTTTTGAACGCGGTTTGGGAAAAGGCAGAACCGTTGATATCGATATCAGCGGGGAGTCCATTGAAGAGATAGCAGCTGTGGGTGGCCAACTCTTTGGAACACTTCACAAAACAATTCAAGGGGCTCAGGTAAGACCCGTCCCCTCTATCGAACTGCTTTTTCCCGAAGTCAAGATCATCCCAAACAATGAACGTCTTAATGCCGTCGGACTTGATGCCAGAGCACTGGGGATTATTACCGATGTACTGATGGATGGGCGCAAGATATCCGAATTCAAGGTAGATGGAAAGAAAAAAATCGACCTCATTATCAAAGCGGATCAAAAAGAGATCTCTACACCCGAAGATCTCTATCACTCTCTTGTTGCCACACCAACCGGCGACCTAGTGACCTTTGATTCACTTTCAAGGCTTGAGAGAGGTACCAGTATCAGTGTCATTCGCCATCTTGGCGGAAAACGAACTATCACCCTTCAGGTTACACCGCCAAAAGACCTCACCGTTCAAGAGACGATTGAGATCGTTCAGACAAAAATACTGCCCCAGATTAGCAACAAAAAAATTGATATAAAACTGACCGGTACGGCCGATAAGCTCATTGAGACTATTTCAAGTATGAAATGGAATCTTATACTGGCTGTCGTTATCACCTATCTCTTAATGGCGGCACTGTTTGGAAACTTCTTCTATCCTCTTATTATCATGGTCACCCTGCCTCTTGCCGCGGCAGGTGGATTTATAGGACTTAGTCTGACCAATACCTTTCTTTCGCCTCAGGCTCTGGATATCCTCACTATGCTGGGCTTTATCATTCTTATCGGGATAGTCGTCAACAATGCCATCTTAATCGTCCATCAAAGCCTTAACCTTATACGATACCATGGTATAGCGCATAAGGAGGCCGTTATCGAAGCCACACACTCCCGTTTGCGTCCTATCTTTATGAGTACACTGACCTCTTTGTTTGGGATGTTGCCACTCATCTTGGCACCGGGTCCCGGTTCAGAATTTTATAGAGGGCTTGGATCCGTCATCACGGGTGGTTTGGCATTTTCGACCCTGTTCACACTCTTTGTTATTCCCGCACTCCTGCTCTTTGCCATTAAAATGGAAAAGATTAAGACCCCAAAAGAAGAAGAGAAATGAAAACACTATTACTATTAACACTCTTTAGCCTGTCGCTTTTTTCCCTGAACATTGACGAGGCCATACAAAGAGCCATGCAAAACAACCCCGGTTTAAAAGAGAAAAAACTTCTCTTCAAGGCTTCACAAAAAGAGACGGATATAGCACGCTCGGGATTTAGACCAAGGCTCAACCTCGCTTACGGCTATAGTGAATTCTCAAAAAAGAACTTTGTCGGAGCAGACAGTACATCTTCGGCTAATGCCGCCTTGGCTTATAATCTCTTTAACGGCTTTGCCGATAAGTTTAATCTCAAAGGTCGCCAAGAGAATGAAAAAGCCACGCGACATATCCATGAGGCAAGCAAGGCCGACCTGAGGCTTCAGGTCTATCTGGCCTATATCAACTACCTCCGTTCACAAGAGCAGATAACCGTATCTCAAGATACCATCAAACTTTTAGAACAACAACTCAAAGATGCCAAAAACTTTTATGAACAAGGGATTTTTGCGAAAAATGACTATCTTCAGGTCGATGTTGAGCTCTCTTCCGCCCAACAAGCCCTTTTAAATTCTAAACGAAATGTTAAAATTGCCTTTTTTGACCTGAAACGTCTACTGGGGTCTGAACTTGAAGAAGATGAAAAGATTGAAGATATCTCCAGAGAAGTCAAAGAGATAATCTACCCTAAGCTCAAAGAGATGATGCTGCAAAACCGCAGTGAGTTAAAGGTCTTAGACGCCCAGACAAGGGGACTAAACTACGCTTACAAAGCATCTGCTTCAAACTACTATCCCAAGGTTGATACTGAGGCCAAATACCAAGTCGCCGGCGTTGACCCCATTCCCAATGGCGGAGCGAATTTTCAGATCCATGATCAAGCTGCCCTTACGATCAACCTCTCATGGAATCTTTACCAAGGTGGAGCTGATGAGGCACAGCGTGCCCTGCTTCTACACCAGGAATATGCCAGCAGTGAACGACTCAATGCCCTCTACCTCGAACTTGACTTCCAGTTAGAACAGGCCACCCAGGCCTATGAACTTGCTAAAAATCAGATTACAGTTGCCACCAAAGCGCTCGAACAGGCCAAAGAAAACTTTAGAATCACCAAGAATCAGTTTGATGCAAATATTGCCAACACAAGCCTCATGCTTGATGCACAAAGATTTTTAGCGCGTACACAGGTGGATTATTATTCTGCTTATTTTGCTCTGTATGATGCTATGGGAGAGATAGAACGTGTCGTTGAGAAAGAGCTCTTTTAAAAAACATATATAGCGGCTTTAAAAAAACCACTGGATGACAACTTCCCCTTTTTCCACGAAAGTCACTGCATTGGAGGTATTAAAACCTAATCGCATCCAAGACTATATTTGTGCCTGCTTCAATACGAATAATTCGATCTGCGATCTGGAGTACTTTTGAACCAATCGGTCCAGCTGTAAGTTGGCTTTCAAGCTTATCCGGCACCGGTTTCGCATACTCCAGGTACTCATATGGAATTGGTTTGCCTACACTGACTTTTTTCTGCCATCCCGGAGGAAGTTCACCACCACGTTTCAACTTCTTTACCAGTCCCTGAGGAAGCGTCTTATAGTAGGAATATACACGCCACTTCTCATTTGAAGAGAAGTTGTTTTTTGTGTATCTATTTTTCTGATGCTTTTTATGTTTTTCTTTTCCCGCATGTTCAGGCTTTTTGGCATAAAGCGTTCCCGTGCATAATGCTCCAGCCAATAGGATTGTTGTAACTATCTTCATAAACTTCTCCTGTAAAAAACTTTTATTATTTTATCCCAACAATCATAAATAGAGCTAAAGATATCACCCCACTCAAAAGAGCATAAGGCAACTGTGTACGTACATGTTCAATCGTCTCACAGTCTGCTGCCATAGCTGAGATGATAGTCGTATCTGATATGGGTGAGCAGTGATCTCCGAAAACACCGCCTGAGATAACCGCAGCGATCACCAAGGGAATATGCGCATCCAAAACAGCTGCCATAGGCAAGGCTATAGGAATCATAATACTAAAAGTTCCCCACGAAGTTCCTGTAGAAAAAGAGATCAATGCAGCTATCACAAAGATTAAAGCGGCGAGATAGGAAGGATGCAAAGACCCTTGAACCAAAGATGCCAGGTAAGGACCTGTTTGCAATTCAACCGTCACCTCTCCTAAGGCAAAGGCGAGCAGTAAGATTGCACCGATGCCCACCATGCTTCCCGCACCAATCTTAAGCTCATAAAAGTACTTTTCCCAACTCATAACCTTTTTAAAAAAGTAGTAAAAAGCTATAAAGACAAGTGTCGCCAAGACTGAATAAAAGATAGCAGATGAACCGCTGCCTTCTAAGATATTTCCTTTTCCACTTGCATATAAAAACAGAGGTACAGAGGTTAGCATCACGGCTATGGGATAGAACATTGCCTTCATACTCACGGTGGGATTCTCAAACTCCAAAAGAGACTCTGTACTCACCTGCATTGCTTCATCTTCTGCTTTTTTCATCGGTCCAAAGTCTCTGTTCGTATATATGACAACAAACAAGATAAGCATTGTGGTGATGGCATAAAAGTTCAAAGGAATAGCATACACAAGAAGGGAAAGTTTTTCTCCTTCTATCACGCCCTCGGCTATTTGAACACCGATGAGGCCAAGAAGCAAGGCGCCCCAGCCATTAAAGGGAAAAAGAGAACATACGGGAGATGAAGTGCAGTCACATAAGTAGGCTAATTTTGCCTTGGAAATCTTATAGCGTACGGCGAGAGGTTTAGTCAGTGTTCCCACCACCAAGGCTGTAATAGACGACTCTAAAAAGATCAATATACCCACAAAGTATCCCATAAGAAGGGTGTCTTTTTTACTCTTAATGCGCCTTTTACTGACATAGGATATAAAAGCTTCTATCCCGCCGGAGCTAGAGATAAGGCGAATAATTCCACCCACCATAATGACAAAAAACAAGGTCTTTATCTTCCAACCCTCATGAAACTGCGCCAATAATCGCTCAATCGTAGCCGGGATAAACTCCACCAGACTACCGCCTAACAGAATAAGCTCACCCAAAACTATCCCGCTAAGCAGTGATATAAAGACCTGCCTTGTCACCAAGGCCATAAAAATAGCTAAAAGAGGAGGAAAAAGAGAGAGGCTTGATAAGGTATCTATCTTAGAGTTCCACTACATAAGATCTAATTCCCTGACGCCCAAACTTTTCCAAATAAAAGTCACTTGTCTTCTCTTCTTTAAATGTAAAGCCCATTTTTTCATACGCAAGCTGGGTCTCGACAGAACCGATTTCAATCCCGGTTTGTGCTCTTCTAAAACCTTTTAAACGAGCATTAAGGAGCACTTTTTTCACTAATGCTTTCACAACACCGAGTCCACGGTACTTCTCTTTTGTGATCATAAAATTTAGCACTAAAGTGTTTTTTTCAACACTAGGTTCGCACAAAAGATATCCGGAAATTCGCTCTTTATAGTCACCCTGACAGCCCATACTTTCAAGTGCCTCAGACATCGTGTCCCAGGAAATTTTATATCCGTCATATCCGCACAAGGCTCCTGCCAGATTACCATCTACCTCTGCAATGAGAAAATTACTGTAATGGCAGATTGTTTTTATCTCATGAACAACAAGATTTTCCAAAGCCTTGGCTATATCGTCCACAGGTTCAAAAAGAAGATCAAAGAGACCACGTTTTTTACCTGCACGTGACGATTCTAAAATTGCCCATGCAATAAATTCTGCGTCAGAAGCTTTTGCTGTACGAATTTCCATGATAACTTTCCTAACCCTAAGTAAATTACGATTATGGTATTATAGTTATCTTTAAATCAAACTAAGTTATTACATTTATTATGAAAAACCTTCTTCTATTTCTTCTAAGCATACATATATGTGCGGATATCACACTTCCTGAGTGTACCCAGCAACTTATCGTAGTTTCCAGTGTTGATTTTAATTCAACCAAGGCACGTCTGCAGGCCTATGAAAGAAGAGATAATTCGTGGGAAAAAAGGTTTGCCGCCATGCCTGTAAACCTGGGCCGCTCCGGTTTAGCCTGGGGAAGAGGCATCCACACCTTTAGACATGCTGAAGGTGAACCTTCCAAGATGGAAGGCGATGGAAAGTCTCCAGCAGGACTTTTTCGTTTAGATCATTTTTTTGGATATGAGGCTAAGAAGTTCAACTTCCCCTACCTGCAAGTAAGTTTCTCTACCTTATGCATAGATGAGAGTGCATCCTTGCATTATAATCATATTCTTGATTCTTATCATACAAAACAGTATAAAAGTTTTGAATACATGAAGCGAAAAGACAATCTATATAAACTGGGTATTGTTGTGGGGCACAATAAAGAGGGTGTCAAAAAAGCCGGCTCGTGTATCTTTATGCATATACAAAAAAGTGAAAACTCCCCCACATCAGGATGTACATCACTTCAAGAAGATCAGCTTCTCAAACTGATGCAATGGCTGGACAAGTCAAAATGCCCTCTACTTTTGCAGGTGCCTAAACCTTATCTAGAAGACTTTAAGTAGTCCTCTAGATCTCATTCACCTCGTACATCCGGCCTCAGCTTCAAAAAGCCTCCTGCCCACATAAGGCTTGATTCGACTGTGCCATTCGACATAACGCATGGATTCACGTCCACATGAATGCATTGAAGCCTTATCATAAGCCTTCATCTGTTTAATAGCATCGCGTAATGAACAGTCGTCATTTTTACTTTCTAAGACCTTTATCATCCAGTAGTTTATCGCCGTTATGTCATTTAGACAGGATACTTTTGTATTGATGCTACTGCTGTTGTGCTCAGAAAGGTCAGCTTTATCTGCCTCTCTTAACCTGTAGAGTTCATCTTTTAAATTACTTAAATTCATCGTGTAATATTCTAATTCTGTGAGCTTTTTATTTACTTCCTCAAAGGCAGGAGTTTCTGTCACAGCACTCTCTTGCTTCGCTGGTGCAGTACTCTTGTTTGAAGTCACATACGCTGAAGCTGTTTCCACCGGCTTTTGTATTCCGGTATCTGTATTAAGCTTATCTATGGCCTTGTTAAACTTCTCTTTTTTCTCGTCTTCTTTAATAGCATCCATCATCTCAGGACTGAGGGTAAAACCCGCTTGAGATATCTGCTCAAGGCTTTTAAAATCTCTCTTCTTATACAAGGCTTGAATATCTTTGCCAAGTTGATAAATAATCATTTCATTTTGCTTACTCAAAACCCTTAACTCTTTAGCGTAGGATTTAATCCTGCCTTTGTCCAAGACCTCCTCCGGATCATCTTTTAGCTTATCCAGAGCAAGTCCTGTTTGCATTGTCACATTGGCGTCCATACAATAAGCTTCCAAAAGCTCCGGTCTATCTTTATAGATGTCAAGATCTTTAATCTGTTGATACTTTTGCATATTTTCATATATCTCATCTCCCGTAGAAGAGAAAATATGCGGATACTGTGAGGCATACGAAAGCGTCACTAGAAATAAGAGTGCGATAAAACGCATTTATCCCCTTTTAGGATTTAAAATTTGTGCAAAACCGGTTCAAGTCCAATACAGTACAAAAGCTAGCATTATTCCATTGCACTATTGGGCATAGATATCTTCTGATATCCTATCACCCTTTGTCTAAAATGTTAATTAACACCACAGTAGACAACGCATCGTTTATTGGACAGGAATGCTCTTCTTTCACTTGGCTGCCAGAGCCTGCAAGACCGTCTGCCTCTTGGTTGTGTCTAACTTCTTGCAGCCTGACTCAAACGCAGCCCCTTCACCGACTAAATGACACTGTCCCTTAGCCCGTGTGATAGCTGTATACAAGAGCTTGGTATTGTGCATAATAAAATGTGAAAAACTTATAGGAATAACGACACTTTCATACTCCATGCCCTGCACCTTGTGAATCGTCAATGCATACGAGAGTGAAAGATGAGTTTTAAGCTGATCAAAATCATACTGAACCACAAGTGCTTCATTGGGATAGAAGACAAAGAGAAGCTCTTCATTCTTATCAATCTTAAAGACAAGGCCGACCATCCCGTTAAAGATACGCTTCTCAAAACTCTCATCCGCGTTCTTAAACCCCTCCGGTGAATTGGCCGGCATATTCTCATTTTTGATATGCACTACCTTGTCCATCAAGCGGTATTCATACTTTCCAGCTTTGACCTGATCTTTAGACGAAGCGTTGAAGTACTTCTGCAGCATAATATTAAGGTTTTCACTTCCCAGCATTCCCCCTTTCATCGGTGTAATCACTTGAAAGGCATTGAGGTAGCCCAAGATGTTTTTTGCCTTTAAAAGTTCTCTGGAATGGGGGATCTCTTCGACAGCAAGATGCATAATAGAAGCTAAAACACGTGTCGCATGCTCTTCTCTTAACTCATGCAGCTGTGGTTTTGTGAGGGAGTTTTTAAGTTGATAATAGTTGTCTATACTCACCTCTTGAAAATGAAAATCGTCATACTCATCATAAAATCTCGGCACCTCTCCCTGACGAATAGTATTGGCAACCAGAGCAATCGCCTGCTTCTCATTTTGACGGTAAAGTTTGGTCAGCTTGACCATGGGTGCCAGCTCCAGGTTGATCATATCAGAGAGTACATTTCCTGCTCCGATCGGAGGAAGCTGCCCATCATCTCCGACAATAATAAAAGCTGCATCCTCATCAACCATCTTTGTAAGCTGAAAAAAAAGCATAGAGTTGACCATTGAAGCCTCATCAAGCAAGATCACCTTAAAAGGCATCTCTCCTTTCTCTTCATATTTGACCAAAAGACTTTGAATAGTAGAACTTTGATAGCCTGTAGTCTCGGAAATTCTCTGCGAAGCGATACCGCTCAGGGCCGTACACATAATGAAGTTCTCTCCGACCTTTTCTGCCATAAGATCCAAAATCAATCGTGCCGATGTCGACTTACCCGTTCCTGCATATCCCACAAGAAGTAAGATAGAAGATCCTTCGTTTAGGATCTCCACAGCCCTGCGTTGTTCATCAGAGAGTTTGAAACCTGCACTCTCTTCACGTTCGGCGATAAAACCATTAAGGTCTTTTTTTATTTCGCCAAAGTCTTGTTTACACTTCTTTTGGATAAAACTAAGAATCTGCTCTTCCGCATAATAATAGATATCCGGAGCCAAAAGATCACCAAACTGATGAAGCTGACTCTGGTGTATCATCTCCAAGACTGTTTTTTCATACAGTTCGTGTCGGTTAAACAGAGCCAACTCCTCATCCAAACGTTCAAACAGCGTAAACTTGGAGATGCACGAGTTTCCCTGCATATCACAAAGCTCACGTATAAGATAGGAAGTTGCCGAGTGTAAGCGGTTTTCATCCATCTCACCCACGCCCATCTTTCGTGCGATCTCGTCGGCACGTTTAAAACCTATACCTTTGATATGAGTCAGAACGTAAGGGTTTTTCTTAATCTTTTCAGCAGGATTTGGCACCTCTTTGAACTGGGTCGCAATGAGATGGATCATGGCCGAACTCACTTCATAAGGTGCAAGGAACTCCCCAAGTTCTCGAATAGAACGAAACTGTTTCCATGACTTCTGTATGCGTTCGAGCTTCTTCTCTTTGACACCCTTGAAGTCCAAAAGCTTCTCGATATCGTTATCCAAGACATCCACAAGCCCCTCTTCCCCAAACTTTTCAATAAGATCTGACGTCAGCTTTTTCGTAAATCCCTTGACTACACGGTTTAAAAAGAAGAAGAGTTCGGACTGGTTAACCTTGACGGAGGTACATTTGAATGTCGAACCATGTTTTTTATGCTCAACAAGTTCGCCTTCAAGGGTAACAGCAGCACCTTTTAAACTCTCTATCGGCGCTTCGACATACTCACCCGATATCTTGGTTTTATCGCTTAAAACAGCAATAAAGAAGCTCTCGTTTTCATAGATGATGGTATCGATTTGGCCGATGAGTTTGCTAGGTGTATTCATGGGACAAATTGTACACTAAGAACAGTTTTATAGATATAAAGCTGACGCTTTGACAGACGAAAAAGAACAGATGCCTTAAAGAAAGAGTGATTAAGAGAATGAACTTATGATCTCATATAAAAGAAAAAAGAGACCTTGCCTAGTTCTTGGCAACCCTCTCATTACGCTCGACTTCTTGGGACTTATACAACTCCGCACACCCCTTGGAAAGTTCACGTATCTGCAAGATGTAGTTTGCCCTCTCCGTCGCAGAGATAGCCTTTCTTGCATCAAGTACATTAAAGGTGTTCGAAGCCGCCATACATAGGTCATAAGCAGGCAGAGGAAGACCGGCTTCCAAGCTCCTTTGACACTCTGCAGCCTTGGCGTCAAAGTCTTTAAAAAGCATATCCGTATCGGCCACTTCAAAGTTGTAAGTTGAGAACTCTATCTCACTCTCTTTATGGATATCTCTATACAAGGTCTTGCCGTGTTCATTTTCATTCCATACGATATCAAAGATAGAATCAACCCCTTGAAGATACATCGCCAAACGCTCCGTTCCATAGGTGATCTCAACGGCTACGGGGTCACAAGCAATACCGCCGACTTGTTGAAAGTAGGTAAACTGTGTCACTTCCATGCCGTTTAACCAGACTTCCCAGCCAAGACCCCATGCCCCTAATGTTGGAGATTCCCAGTTGTCTTCTACAAAACGAATATCATGTTCTTTTAGATCAAGACCAAGATATTCCAAACTTTTCAGATAAAGCTCTTGAATATTGTCCGGACTTGGTTTGATAAAGGCTTGAAACTGGTAGTATGAGCCTAAACGGTTCGGGTTCTCTCCGTAGCGACCGTCTGTTGGACGACGTGAAGGTGCCACGTAGGCAACCGACCAGGGTTTAGAGTCTAGAGAACGTAAAAAGGTGGCAGGATGAAAGGTCCCTGCTCCCGCAGCAATATCATAAGGCTGGACGATGTTACATCCCTGCTCTTTCCAGAACATCTGAAGTTTTAAAAGTAAATCACTAAAGGTAATCATCTTATCTCCGTTGTAGCATGGCTACATTAATTGCGCGCATTATACAAAAGATATGGTATGAACTCCCTTATATTATAATAAGCTGGATTAGATTGACCCTTGTACGTTATACTTCTTCAAAAAAAGAGACGTATGAAAAAGAGACTATTAATAATCTGGAGTACAGAAGAGATCGAAGTCGCTAAAAAGATGGTCCTTTTATATTCAGGTGTTATACTTCCTCGAAATTATTGGGATGAGGCTATCTTGATGATCTGGGGCCCTTCTGCAAGGTTACTAAGCAAAAACCTTGGCCTGCAAAAAAAAGTAAAAGAGATTGCAGCTACCGGTGTCAAGCTTCAAGCCTGTATAGTATGCACCGATGAGTACAGTGTTTCAGATAAACTTGTAGACCTGGGAGTGGAACTGATCCACACAGGAGAGATGTTGACAGAGGCGCTGCAAAGTGATTGGAAAGTCATCACCTTCTAGAGCACAAAGGGGATAAACATATCTGTTTTGCCCCTATATTCTCTATATTTTGGAGTTTTTGCACACCAATATCCTTCTTCCCTTTTTGCTTTCAGATATAAAACAAAAACCAAAAGCCCCAAGACTCCTGCCTTCCATAAAGAAAAGCCGTATAACAATGCCCCTGTACCAATCAATATGACAGAGGTATACATAGGGTGGCGAATAAACCGATACGGGCCCGTTTCAATCAGTTCACATCCCTCTTTTATCTCAGGTACAATATTAAAATTACCCACACGGTTATGCCTGGATGTCCAGATTAAAATCCCCAGAGCAAGGATAAGACAGCTTAGAGAAAATATCCACCCATTTGGAAAATAGTTGTTTCTCAAGGGCCAAAAAAGCATGCCTAAAGATAAAAATTGCAAAAACACCAAAGTATGAGAGAGAAACATAAAGATCACTTTTTAACAAGTATAACGCAGATTTGACCAGGCCAAGAGTGTTTCTCTCGGCCTTTAGAAAACATTCTAGCTTATCTCACACTCCACATCTCCGGCTTTTCTATCATCCATAGAGATATCTTCGCGCCACGGCTGAACATTATCCTCGTTTTCCGTGATCTTGTAGACCGCATCAGCAAAGTGATCCTTATGTTCATCAGTATAAGGCAAATCCCACACTATACACTCATCTGTCGGACAGGCTGCCTGACAGGCAGGAGAGTCATGATCACCAATACATTCAGTACAGGTCTCAGGATGAACATAATAACAATCCTCGCCTGTTGGATTGTCGTCCGCATCGACGATAGAATTTGTCGGGCACTCATCTAGACATGCATCGCAAGAGATACATAAATCAGTAATTCGAACTGCCATTTTTTATCCTTCAAGTTTAATTTTAGAGCTATGATATCGGCATCTCTTTTAAAATGCAATTAAACATTTTTGGTAGTTTTATTTTCAATAATGCCCGCGATATCTGTGGAAATCAACTTTCGAAATAGCTTAAAAAAAAGCCACAAAGACAGCAGAGGCAAGAGTATACTTTGAACAATAAAAATAGAGATGAGCGAGAGCATATAATCTATGGCATGACTAAACTTATTTTTTAGGTTTATCCATAATGTTTTCATTTTGACACGAAACTCCTCAACCTGCTGCTTCACATTCAAAGACTCCAACCAGGATGACTCATGATCTTGCCGAGTCTGTCTTACCTTTTGAACAATAATTTCAGTTTGCATTTGCGTCACTTCCAAAGAGCCTTTTGCCTTTTCATACTGTTCTTGCAGCCCATACTCATATACACCTTCGTTGATCAACACGATCAAAGGCACAAGAAAACGTAAAAAAGAGAAGATGATAAAAGATTTAAAGATAAGATTAAAACCCTCTTTATGCCACAATTTAGGTATCCACAACAGAGCTAACAAGATTAACACACTCACGCCAAGCAGTCCTTGAACAAGCTCCGTCTGGCCGAAATGAAGCAGTATCTCCTGTACGCCTAAAGAGACAGAACTCAATAACATGATCCATGAAAAACGCTCCAGCATATCATTCATAGGATCAACGATCTGTCCTACAGCAAAGTTTACACCTACGCCCGCAGGAGTTGCGTAAACCTCCGTACCTTGCGCAACGGAGATCAGTCCGTTTAAAGAACGTACGATGGCAAAAACACTCAAAGAGCGGGTAAAGGCTCTGTCTAGCTGCTCAGAACTGCTCTTATCAATGACCTTGATAAAAGAGAGCTGCACCATAACAATAAGTAAAAATGAGATAAATAGTTTTTTATACATAGGATTTATTATAGCACTCTTCAAAACAGATTGATAGTATAAAATCAATGCCCGGAAAAATTTCTATCACAAGCAGGAGAAAAAATTGAATCACTTGCACTCGAGATCAAAAACTCAAGTAACCCGGTTAAAGTCATTATGGAGTACATAGATAAGCCTTACAGGTAAGTTTCACTCCATCTCTTCAAAGTTCAAGATAGAACTCTTCTCTTGCAGCATGCAGTTTACCGTTTATCTGTAGCTGTATAGCCTGCAATCCTTCATAATATTTTCGTGTACTTAGCTCCTTAAATGGATGCGACTTATTTAATACTATGGTTGTGTTTTTTGAAAAAGACTTAGAGGCGAGCTTGAAGACCTTGGCTTTTAGTTCACCATTGGCCTTTTTGAAATACATAAGATAGTCAATAATCAGATCGTGGTCTTCAAGCAATTCAAAACTGAGTGAGAACTCTAAACTTTCCCCTAGCGACACTGCATTTTTTACAAGTTTTAAAGAGAGGTTTTGTATAGGGACATCGGTTTGATATCCCATCAGATGCAGGGCTTGAGAGTTCCCGGACTTGATCAAAGAGCGACAGGCATGAGATGTTATCCAATCTATATCTTTAACACCCTCACTTTTCCATCTTTGTAAAAACTCTATCACATGAGAAGGGTTATCCTTGGCAATGTCATTTAAATTATTTGCTATAGAACGCTGGACAAGTCTACTAGGTTCATTTTTCAGCTTCTGTAAGAGAGTTAAAACAGGTGCCGGATCAACAATGTATTTTTGAAGCCGCGTACCCCAGGGCAACCGCGGTCTTGAACCCTCGCTGGCCAATCTGCGGACATGACAGTTCTCATCCTCTGCCCATACACCAAGATAAGAGAGCGCTTTTTTTTCATCATGTTCAATAAAACTTCGCACGGGCCATTCTGAACTGAAACGTTTGGTCATCTCTTTTAAGGCAGCCATCGACCTGTCAAAATATTCTAAGCCGTAATCCTTAACGTAAACGCCCAAAGGCATCACGTAAAAACAGTCATATCCCTCCAGCTTCTCATCTTTAATAACCGGTCCCAAAGAAGACTCCAAAATATCAACAGCGTGCAGATAGTCCTTTGGAAGAAAAAGATGCAATGTATCTGATATACACTGAGCACGCTGAGATAAAGTGAGCGTTTCAAATGCCTTCATTGTCTCTAACACAAAAAGATCACGATCGAAAGAGGGATATACATCCTGAATGTTTTGTCCGATATATGAGATCATTTTGGTATCAAATATATTTTTGAGTAAGAACTTCTCTTTCATCTTTTAGGGAGATCAACGCTCTCTTTTCACCTTGCATTTTGCACAGTCACAACTATGTTTGCACTTACACTCTTCGCTATTCTCACATTGGCACTTTGTTTTGCAGTGAGAACAAGCACTCTCTTTTTTGGGGCACATCTGAGGTAGATTTGTCTTGCTTGGACACATCTGCTTATGCATTATCCTACCTGCGGTCCCCTCTTTTACCTGATAGGCTCTCATCAGGGTATACAGCTGTTTCTTCTCCTTCGCATTTAAAACCAGGTATATCGTTTCAAACAGATCAACCTGTGCCTGTAGTTTTAACTGTAATCGCGACTCCTTCATATACAGTTCTTTATCAAAACTCCCACCTTTAAAAGCTTCTGTGTTCACGCCCCCTTGACTTGAAGCCAAACCCATCTTATATGAATGAATTGCCAATTTAATATCTGCATCATCTGCCCTGCCCATCTCTTCCAGGGCATCATTTAAGGTTGCCAAAACATTTCCACCCTTATAGTACCCTTGACATCCCATCTTTTGGTGGGAATTACACCTATTTCCATCCGGACAGGCGACAAGGGCCAAGGTACCAAGTATCATAAACATCACAATTTTTTTCATCTTTCTACCTTCTGTATCTAATGACATAATCATAGCCTCTTTAATTAAAAAGATCTATATAAGTTTTTTTTTATAAGAATACTTTATGCTAAAAAAGGGTTCAATTAAAGAATAGATCGTTTCAACAAAGGATTTCAAATGCAAAAGCAAGAGTTAGATTTTTTTAAAGAACAGCTACTGAAGGCAAAAGAAAATATCCTGCAAAATGTTGAATTGGCATCAACTGAATTGGAGCAGCTCCAAACTCAAGAAAACAATGATGATATGGACTTTGCCTCAATGCGAAGTGACGCAATGATTGAACAGCTGGTTTCAGATCAACAAAAAGCTGAACTTACAGATATCGAGTACGCCCTCAATCGTATCGAGGAGGGAACCTATAACACCTGTGAAATGTGCTCAGAGCAGATAGGGGCGGCACGGTTAAAGGCTAAGCCTTACGCCAAGTTCTGTATGACCTGCCGCCCTTTATATGAAAGGTCGAATTAGTTGCGTAATCAAATTTAAACATTCATCTGCTATGATGCGTGCATACCTTTTATAAAGAGACATTATGCAAAACAACAACATCATATTAATGGGTTTTATGGGTGTAGGCAAGGGCTCTATAGCCCGTCTTCTTACTAAAGAAACCGGCCGTATCAGTCTTGATACTGATGACCTGATTGAGAGTATGGAAAACATGAAGGTCAAAAAGATCTTCGAACAAGAGGGTGAAGCCTATTTTAGACAGACTGAAACAAAACTGTCTCGTTGGCTTGAGCAGAGCGTACAAAACAGCATCATTTCCGTAGGAGGAGGTTTTTTCCATGTAGACAACCTTCAAAGCATTGCGCATGTTGTTTATCTGGAATCAACATTTGATGCTATTTTAGACCGCATCAACTCCTTTGAAAATGCTCAGAAAAAACTCAAAAAGCGTCCTCTTTTACAAAACATGACAAAGGCAAAAAAACTTATCGCAGAGCGTCATCCAAAGTATCTGGCCTGCGCAGACAGTGTCATCCAGTCAGCGGGTAAAACATCAGCAGAGATAGCAGACGAGATCATTGAGCTCCTGAACCTACAAAAAAAATAACGATTTATCAAAGTATTATTTTAGAACATTCGACAAAAATACCCGTATACAAGGGTTCCTGATATATAAGTAAACCTGCTATCGAAAATCTTTTTGCTTTCCAAGACAACTATCTTTCCCTAGAACTTATATCTCCCCTTTTTAAAGTAACAAGCACATTTTTGATGACAAATATTAAGATATAGAATAATTACTCTTGACTTCTATAGAGCTTTTACTCTATAATTATTAGTGTAATTACTCAAAAGAAACTCGGATGAAATTATTAAACGCAATCACATTAAGTACGGTTATCTCACTCAGTGCACTCTTAGGTGCGGAATTCAATGTGGATAAGACACATTCAAACATTGGTTTTAAGGTTCGTCATATGATGGTCTCCTATACCCGAGGCCATTTTGAAGACTTTGAAGGAAGCTATGATTATGACGACTCTTCAAAAACGATCAGATCTCTTGAAGGCATAGTGAAAGTAGCTTCTATTGACACACGTGATAAAAAACGCGATAAAGAGTTGAGAGATACCGGTTTTTTTGATGCCAAGCAGTACCCTCTTATGAAGCTAAGATTAATCAAACATGAAGGCAAGAAAGTTTTCGCCGATTTGACGATTAAAAAAACAACAAAGCGCGTACAGTTTGCATTAGAAGATCTGGGCGGTGAGAGTAAAGATCCCTGGGGAAATATTCGCAACGGTTTTGTTCTTAAAGGAGAGATCAACAGAAAAGATTTTGGCATGAACTTAAGTCAAGTTCTGGAAACAGGCGGTATTGCAGTAGGAAATGTAGTTAAGATCAGCTTAGAGATTGAGGGTATAAAAACTCAGTCTAACTAAGTATAATTCTATTATGAAAACAAAAGAAAAAATACTGAGTGTTGCTTTAGAGATGTTTAATGAAACAAACACGCAAGCTGCCACCACTAATCACATCGCAAAAAAAATGGGGATCAGCCCCGGGAACCTGCACTATCACTACAGCAACAGAGAGGAGATTATCCGTCTTCTCTATACTCAAATGCACCAAAAGCTTTTCCTCCCTGTCGATAAACTTCCAAAAAACATATCTGAACTTATTGAACATCAAAAACTCATCTTAAGCATCTCATACGAGTACAGGTTCTTTCATAATGAACTTATTTTTTTATTATCACGAGATGAAGAGCTTAAAAAGATCTATACTAAAGATAATATTGCTCATCTTTCGCGTATCAAACACGTCATTAAAAACTTTGTTGACAACGGAGAATTGGCAATCAAGTATGATAATGTCATCGACTATATCGCGGAATCCATCCTTATGACCCTTCAGTTTTGGAATCCCTTTTTACTGACATTGGGAAAAGAGGTGAATGAAGCAAGTATCATACAAGGCATTGAGCGTACCAACGAGATCATGCGTCCTTTTCTCACCGATAAGGCTAAAAAGTCTCTGGCCAAGATTATTTCATAAACTTTTTGATCTGCTCAAAACCTCTATACCCCTTTAAGACAAAAAGATGCCCCTCTTCGTCAATAAAGACTAAAGAAGGAAAAACATTCGCTCCCATGGAACGTGCCTTATAGTAATCGTCCTTAGTTTTTTCTCTCATCTTTTGGCTTTCAAACAGATCTAAAAACTCACTCTTGCTCACACCTTCTGCTTCCAAAATCTCTGCAATCACCTCTGTAGAAGTAATATCTTTTGAATCGGTATAAAAGGCTTTTTGAAGGGCATTAAAACAAGAAAACTCCCTCTTCTCGTCAAGTTCTCTCACCGTTACAACCGCGCGGCATGCCGGTTCAGTATCATAGTCAAAGACTTCTCTGTCTAGAAAATGCATATTAAAAGCCTGTCCCGTTGCTCTGTGGACATTTTGCCAATGTTCTTTCAGGTAAGTTCCAAATGCCTTATCCCAGGCCTGATCACCTTGGGAGCGTAAGCCTCCCATCACAAGTGAAAGCTTAGTGTCCGATGACAAGGTATCTTGCAATTTTTGCAGTATTGGTTCAAAGCCCCAACACCATGAGCACATGGGATCAAGAACAGCGATAATCTCTTTTTTATAATTCATAAACATATTATATGCTATCTATTCACACATTTTCTACACATACAGACATTATACTTCCCCCAGAAGTCAAAGAGATCCAATATTATATAAGAAGATTTATTGATCAGAGTTCCCCTAGCCTTTGATCAATAATTATAATACATTATGAAGTCATAACATCATCATGATCCCTAACAATTCGAACATTCCCTCCCGGGTCTTTTTGTCTTCTGTGTTACAATCACTTATGAAAAAAAAACTTTTACTCCTGCTCTTTGTCGCGGGTATACTCTCCAAACAGCTTTTATCATCACAAAACTATCCAAATATTTATGCCCAACTCGGCACACCCTTGTTTGATCAAGCCGACAGGTTTATGGCCCTAAACAGAGACCTCGCACTTCCCCTTCACGAACATATTATTAACGATTATTTAAAAAAGGTTGATATAGCCATTGAACATGGAGAGTACATAGATACACAACATCCAAGAGATACCCAGAGAATAAAGTCTTATCTGAAGGAGTTACGAGAGCTGCAAAAACTGCATGATAACATTGAAAAGTCCTATAAACGACACCTATACAGAAGTATAAATGATGATAATAAAAGCACATTTTTAACCCTGATAGATACACCTCTTCCTTTTTTGAGTCGAGACACCCGTTTAAAAGAAAAACTCGTACATTACTATAAAAAAGCCAAGAAAGAGAGTAAACTCTCTTCATTCAAACCAGATCATATCACCTACTTGGAAACACTGAGTCGGGACTTCGAGCTTGATCAAAATTCCTATAACTACATACATGCCATGTTCAAAACATCTCAAAAACATCAAGTTGTCCAGGAGCGAAAAGTTTTAAATGACTTCCTTCCCAATCCACGCAGTAGCCTACCCGTACAAGTGATTAGCATACGAACCAAAACGGGCTTTGACCTTTATCTTGAAAATCATGCTTATTACGATGTTAGTATCACACTAAACGCGACTAAACTCCTGAACCTCTCTAGCTCTGAAGCATTGCCTTTTGTTGGCTCATTTCCGGCGCAAAGCCGAACTAAGGTATTACACTTTAGCATTAAAAACCCTCAGCAAAAAAGTATGTTTCAAACCCGCTACAGTACCACCATGGGTCGGTTAAACCCCCGATACGACAAAGACTATCTCTATGCGCTGCCTTATGCCCGAGGTAAAGCCTATAAATTAACACAGGGCTTTAATGGAAAACATACACATAAGGGTTCATCAGCGTATGCCCTGGATTTTCATATGGATAAAGGGACAAGGGTGCATGCCATGAGAGAAGGAACTGTTGTAAGTTTCGAGGACAAACAGACGGAACACGGGTTTTCACCCGAGTTTGCAAATAAGTCGAATTATATTATCATTCAACACAGCGATGGGACAATGGCAATGTATGGGCACCTGAAACCACGCGGGGTAAGAGTAAAACTTGGACAAAAAGTTTACAAACACAGTTTTATAGGTCTCTCTGGTAATACAGGCTACTCTTCAGGACCACATCTGCATGTTCATATCTCTGCCATAAAAAGTCTACAGTCGGGTTCAGGTTCTGTTCCCTTTCGCTTTCTTGCAAAACGAGGAAAGATAGACTCCCCTTCGGAAAAAACATTTTATATCGCGAAATAGATCACTTCATAAAATCTTTAAATTTCATCATAAACTTTTGTACCTTTGGCGCGACAACGGCTTGACAGTAACCCTGAGAAGGGTTGAGTGAAAAATAGTCTTGATGATAGGCTTCAGCCTCAAAAAACTCCACAGCGGGACTAAGTTCAGTCACTATATCAGATGGCAGGCTCTTTTGTAACTCTTCCATCTTCGCTTCTGCCGTATCGCGCTGTTCTTCATCCAGATAAAAGATCACTGATCTGTATTGCGTCCCGGCATCTGCCCCTTGACGATTTAAGGTGGTCGGATCATGAATCTCAAAGAATATATCCAAGATGTTTTCATAAGAGATGATATTCTCATCAAACGTGATCCTCACGACTTCCGCATGCCCCGTCGTTCCTGTACAGATCTGCTGATAGGTCGGGCTAGGATTTTCACCTCCAGAATATCCGCTAATCGCCGTTAAAACTCCCTTTGCACGGCTAAAAACCGCTTCAGTACACCAAAAACATCCACCGCCAATAATTGCTGTTTGCATAATTTTTCCTAGTTTTTACGTAGTTTTATCCTAAAGAGAAGAAGAACATGTTTAAAAATGCAATTTAGGTAATATTAAAAGAAAAGTTTTAATCTATTAAGTAAGCACTAAATATGTATAATGAAATGAATAAAAATAAACGATTAAAATATACTATATATTATTTACAGAAAAAGGGTATAATGTCCTTTTATTTTAAACAACCAAGGACTTTACACTTTACATGGACCCCTCGTTATATAGCTTACATATAAGCACGGTAGCCTAATGGGCTTACTTCTACTTTATCTTTTTCTTGCACTTTTTATCTCATTTGTATGTTCTGTATTAGAAGCGGTATTGCTTTCGATCACCTCCTCTTTTATCGGCTCTTTGCCCGAGGGGTCTGTTCACAAAACACGCCTTCAAATGCTAAAGAAAAAACTGGATGACGCAATCTCTTCCATCTTAATCCTTAATACAATCGCGCACACAATGGGAGCAGCAGGTGTTGGTGCGCAAGCAGTGAAACTTTATGGTCCCGAAGGTCAAAGTTTGGTTGCTGTTATATTGACCCTTCTTATTCTTTATATCTCGGAGATCATTCCCAAGACGATCGGTACGACGTACTGGCGACAACTGGCTAAGCCTTCAGCCACTATGATCACTGTTTTAATGACAGCCCTTTCGCCTCTGATATGGATATCAAGACAGATCACAAAGCGCATACAAAAGAACAAACAACACGGTCCAACACGTGCAGAGATCTCCGCAATGGCAGAGATTGGCGAACAAAGCGGTATCCTTGAAGAGAAAGAAGAGATGCTCATTCAGAACCTTTTGCAGTTGAAACAGATACGTGTAAAAGATATTTTGACACCGCGCTCCGTTGTCTTTGCCCTTGACGCCGAAGAGTCTATTGAGTCCACTTTAGAAAAGAAAGAGATCTTTACCTATTCACGTATACCTTTATATGAAGAGTCAAATGAGAACATCATCGGCATGGTCTTTTCACGAAAGATCCTGCGTTCAACCTCTTTGGAAGAAGAAGAAGATGACAAACCGCTAAAGACCATCATGGAGCCGGCGCATAGAGTCTCAGAGAACCTACCTGTCTTTTATCTCATGGACAAGTTTATCAAACGTAAAGAACATCTTTTTATCGTGCATGACAGTTATGAGCAGTATGTGGGCATTGTCACCCTCGAAGATGCCATTGAAACACTGCTGGGTGTTGAGATTGTTGACGAGGCAGACCTGGTCACTGACATGCAACAACTTGCCAAAGACAGGTCAGCTTACAAGAGACAAGAGAGTAAAGAGAGTAGATAAAAAGAACCCCCTTGAGTTTATTCTATAGAACAGTGCAGAAAACTCAAACAATTCTCATTCGGTATATTTATCCCGGATTTCTAGAAAAAGACCAAAGTTGTCCATGAAAATATCAATAATAGCCGGATCAAAGTGCCTGCCCTTTTGAGATTTTAAAAATGGAAAGATCTCCTTAAGATCCCACCCTTTTTTATATTTGCGAGAAGAGCTCAATGCGTCTAAAACATCTGCAACCGCGACAATACGACCTAAGATATGAATCTCTTCTCCCTTTAGTCCTTTTGGATAGCCTGAACCATCCCACTTTTCGTGATGCTGATGGGCTATAATAGAAGCGGTCTGCATTAAAGGAAGTTTAGATTTTTGTAAGATCTCATACCCCGCTTGGGCATGCTCTTTCATGATAATGTACTCTTCATCTGTATGTTTACCGGGTTTATGCAAGATATGATCAGGCGTTGTGACCTTTCCGATATCATGCATGGCTGAAGCTTTCTTGATCAATTCTGACTGCTCTTCACCATAGCCTAAAAGTTTTGCGAACAACTTTGAATATTCAGCAACTCTTTCTACATGTCCCGAGGTCTCTTCACAATGTTTATCTGCCAGGGTACTCATCATATAAACGAGTTCCAGCTCTGTTTGTTCAAGTTTTTGCTCTTCTAAAAACCTCAATTTAAGGTGTGTTTTTATCCGTACCAATAACTCTTTGGGTCGATAGGGTTTGGTAACATAGTCAACACCTCCAACCTCAAACCCCTTACTCATCCCTTCGATGTCTGCAAGGGCTGTTAAAAAAATCACGGGGATATCTCGAAATGCTGCATTACTCTGTTTTAAAATGCGGCAGACCTCATATCCATCCATCTCAGGCATCATGACATCGAGTAAGATAAGATCGACTCGATGATTAGATTTCAAGTAGGCTAATGCTTGCTTACCGCTTTCAACAAGGGTAATCTTATAGCCACTTTTATCCAGTATATTTTTAACAAACAGCAGGTTGGTAGGATTATCATCCACACATAAAATATGAAAGACCTTATTCTCAAACTCTATCAAAATAAATTCACCTTAGGTATATACTGTGTCAAACATTGCTTATGATAACTTTGCTATCTTGTTTTTTTCACTTGTTTGAATCCAATTTTTTATAAAATTATAGAGAAATTTCCTTGAAAACAAGAGCATTTTATAGAAGAATGAAGATATTTGATTCAGAAACAAGAACTTAAGGCTTAGTCGGTGATATAAGGTTGATGTCAATGGTGCAGAAACACTCCGGCCCAAAAGGCTGAAGTATTCATTTGAAAGTGTGTTACATACTAATTATTTGATCTTAATATACGCAGCGCCTTCACCCTGCAGTTCGATCAGTTTTAGGATACCACCCGGTGTTACTTCTGTATAAGGCAGTAGCTGCTCTTTTTTAACATTTTTCTTCGTCATAGTGTTTCCACAAGCAAAAACAGTAAGGTTGTCTCCAGCCAGTTGCTTGAGTGCATCCAAACGACCTTGTGTACCATTACCGGCAGGACCACCACGCTTTAAGTAAGGCTTGCCGACAAAACCCGTACCTTTGAAGTCTTTCATTACATATTGAAGACCCGGACCGTAAGCAACAAGGCTGATCTCATAATCAATAACATTTTTCTGATAGTGTCCCACTAAGTTGTTCAAAGTGTTTAACATCAAATGAACACGCTTAACATCTGGAAAATCCAATGCATACACAACTTTAACCGGATTCGTGTTTTCCTGAGCAGTTGCAGGAACTGCCATCATCATAACGGCAGCAATAACTGCCAATAATACTTTTTTAAATTTCATTTAGTTTCCTTTTTTAAAATGCTGCTGTTACTTGAACTGAAACACGGTCACCCATGTTATCTAACACATTTTGTGCATTAGCATTTCCCGGGGCTTTAGCGCTTCTCATAGCGTAGTTGAAGTCGATACGAGTCGGCCCTCTAAAGCGGTATGAACAACCCAATGTTGTTGTCTTGAACTTACGACGTTGCAGGGCATCATTTGACAAACGGTCCATCGCATCGTAACGTCCAAATACTTCAAACTTCTTCGGTACGATCTCATACTGAAGGTTCACATACCCACCGTCAGCCTTGTTCTCATCGCCTACAGCAAATTGGAACTGCCAGTTCTCGCCTAATGGGTCCGTATCTACATCTTTAGCTCCGTTAAAGATCATTCCCTGTGCTCTGACGTATTCTGCTTCAAAACGAAGGCCGGAGTGATAATAGGTCATACCCAGACCTGAACGTTTTCTGTGTGCATTGACTTCACCATCAACAGATGAGATCAATGTACGGTCACCATACTGTGCCCATGCATAAAACTTCATTGACTCATGGTAATACCCTCTTTTTTTGTTGAAGTCATCTTCAACCGCAAAGTATCCATAGTGTGTCTGCTGTTTGTCTGAAGCCTTCATCGTGATACCGTTACCGTTACCATACATATACGCATAGGTGATATTCCATGTGTTTGTTACAGGTACCGTATCAAAGATCTGTATACCCGTATCTCTGTAGGCACCGATTGGTTGATCTACACTTGTACTTGTGTAGATGTCCCCGTTTGCGCCCCCTCCTGCGCCAACATTTGTCACTCTTCTTTCAAGAAGCTGCTGGTTTGACATAGTTGTAAAGTCGATATATGGAGAAACAAATACAGCCTGAAGACCCTCTTCAGAACCCGGATACTTGAACATACCTACACGAAGCTTTGCGTACGGGATGTGCTTTAGCGTTACGGAAGCATCTGTAAAGTATGTTGCGATATCTCTGTGCCCGACAAGGTTGTTTACCGCATTGTTTCCAAACTCAGTCATGAAGAAGTAATTAACTAGATTTTCATTATCTGCCATACCACGAAGAGCAAGACGTGCACGAAAGATATTAAAACCCGACTGATCTTTTAAATCAGGATTCAGTTTTGAAAATGGAGTAAGTGTTTTTCCGGCATTTGGACCACCAGGAGCAACAAAAACATCCCCCATGTCGTTTTTATAATTGGCTTGAATAAAACCCCACAATTTCGGTGTCTTTCTTCTATATGGTACTGAAACCCCTTTAGGAGCGACCATTTCCGGCTGTGCCCCCTGTAGCATCAACCAATCTGCAGCATTAAGCTCCGGCATTCCTGTGACACCCAATGATAAAAGCGTTGACAACATAACCACTTTTTGAAAACGGTTCTGTTTCTTATTCGTGCACTTATGCATTATATTCCTTTTTGTTATATTTGAAGATTACATTATCTTATTCTACTAATGTAAATTTAATGTAAAAAAATAAAAATCCACTTGTTATTCATATTAATTTAAATAATATGTGTAAATCTGAAGCAAAATAATTAATTCTATTAAATAATAGTAATATACAATACTTATTATGATTTGCCATACAATCTAATCTCTACATACAGGGAGCGCATTTTCATTCTTTACTGTACTAAGTGCCAGACAGACCTTTTCATAGACTTTTCTCGCATCTATACTCTTGCTGCCCGGATATCTCGACCTTTGATATCGCTTGTCACATAGAGGAGATTCTTGGGCCATTCCTCTTAATATCCATTTTATAAGCTCTCACAGCTTATAAAATATCATTAAGTCTTATAAAAAGAAAACTAATACCATCGCCTCATTCTTTTTTATGTTCAGTTTGGATAAAATAAGCAACTTTATTTTTAAAAGATCATAATGTCAACCAAACAATATATTTTAGAAACAATTAAAAAACGTCCGCTGATTATTGACGGGGCGATGGGAACGCAGCTTCAAGATCGTTCCGATCGTATCACTGAGGCGCAATGGGAAGGCAATGAAGGCTGTAACGAGCTGCTTAATGTCACTGCTCCTGAGATACTCGAAGAGATCTTTCATGCCTACTTGACAGCCGGGGCTGATCTTATCACTACCAACACCTTTGGCTCTTTTGACTGGGTATTGGATGAGTACCAAATAGGCCATAGAGCCTATGAACTGACCAAGGCCGGAGCGCAGATCGTCAAACGACAGTGTGAGAAGTTTTCCACACCCGAGCATCCGCGTTTCGTACTGGGTTCTATCGGTCCGGGTACAAAACTCCCTTCTTTAGGTCATATGCACTACAACGAAATGTTAAAGGGCTATACAGAATGTGCCTTAGCCCTCATTGACGGGGGAACAGACGTTTTCTTACTCGAGACCTGCCAAGACCCTCTTCAGATAAAAGCAGCCCTTCATGCCTGTGAGGCAGCCAATACAGAACGTGGGACTGATCTTCCTATCATGGTATCTGCGACCATAGAACTAGCCGGAACAATGCTCATAGGTACCGATGCTCAAACCATTGCAACGATCTTGGAGCCTTTTGATATCTTAAGTCTTGGTTTTAACTGCGGAACAGGGCCTGAACAGTACGGTAAACATATCAAGACACTTTCTGAAGTATGGGGAAAACCTATCTCCGTTCATGCCAATGCAGGACTTCCACAAAACCGCGGTGGGTACACCTACTATCCAATGGGGCCTGACGAGTTTGCCGATCAGCAAGAGGGCTTTTTAAAATATGACGGTGTTGCTTTCTTAGGCGGCTGTTGCGGTACAACTCCTCAACACATCCGCGGTCTTGTTAACCGTGTCTCATCCATAGCACCAAAAGCCCCAAACGGTTCTCAACCAACTGCCTTGGCCTCTCTTTTCGGCACGGTCCCCTTGATGCAAGAACCCGCCCCCCTTCTAATCGGTGAGCGATCCAATGCCACAGGTTCAAAGGCCTTTAGAGAACTCTTACTGGCAGAAGATTATGAGGGAACTCTAAGCGTAGGACAGCAGCAGGTCCGCGCAGGTGCTCATGTCTTAGATGTGTCGGTCGGTTTTGCCGGGCGCGATGAGACCAGAGATATGAACAAGGTCATGGCGATGTATGCCCAGAAGATAGCACTACCACTTATGCCTGACTCGACACAAACGGCGGCTCTGGAAGAGTCACTGAAGATGATCGGCGGAAAACCCATCATCAACTCGGTAAACCTTGAAGACGGTATAGAAAAGTTTGATATAGTCTGTTCTCTAGCCAAAAAATTCGGCGCTTCTTTGGTATGTCTCACTATAGATGAAGTCGGTATGGCCAAGACCTTGGAAACTAAAATGGAAGTCGCTGAACGTATTTATGAACGCGCTACCAAACTCCACGGGATAAACCCTGAAGATCTCGTCTTTGATGTGCTTACCTTTACCCTGGGTTCGGGCGATGAAGAGTACAGAGATGCAGCTATACAGACCATAGACGCCATACGCGAACTACGAAGACGCCATCCTGAAGTCGGTACAACCCTCGGTCTTTCCAATATCTCTTTTGGTCTTGATAAAGATGCACGACCTTATTTGAACTCAATGTTTTTAGACCACTGTGTAAAAGCGGGACTCACCTCTGTTATCATCAATGTAAAACATATCATCCCTCTTAATAAGATCTCTCAGGAAGAACAGGACCTATGTAACGACCTTCTCTTTGATAAGAAACCAGACGGTCAAGCACTCTTTGACTTTATCGACCACTTCTCATCCAAAGAGGCTGTTGATAATGACGCAGACGATGATGCCTATAATGCCCTGAATGAAGAAGAGAAGATCACCAAACTTCTCATGGACGGAGACAAGGAGAGAATGATCCCACTTGTTGAGCAAGCCCGTCACAATATCCCGCCGGAAAGAATCGTCAATGAGATCTTGATTGATGCGATGAAGGTTGTCGGTGAACTCTTTGGTTCAGGTCAGATGCAGCTTCCTTTTGTCCTTCAATCCGCCGAGACCATGAAAAAGACCGTGGATCATCTCAATCCATATCTTCCAAAACAGGAGAAGACAACGGAGACGACCCTGATACTGGGAACCGTTAAAGGCGACGTTCATGATGTCGGCAAGAACCTTGTTGATATCATCCTGACCAATAATGGCTTCAAGGTCATCAATCTCGGTATCAAGGTCGAGTTGGATCACTTTATTCAGACACTTAAGGAGTCAAATGCAGCCGCTATAGGTATGAGCGGTCTTTTGGTCAAGTCAACACAGGTCATGAAAGATAATCTTGAAGCGATGAGAGAAGCAGGTATTACCATTCCTATTTTACTTGGAGGTGCAGCCCTGACCCGTGCCTTTATTGATGACTTTTGTAGACCTTTTTATGACGGGCCTATTTTTTACTGCAAGGATGCTTTTGACGGGGTAACCGCGATGAGCCGTATTGAAGTGGGTAATCTGGATACAAACCTTCATGGAGACGCCGGTCTGGAAAAAGAGGCTCCGCAGAAAAAAGAGGTCATCATTCCTCCCTTTGAAGAGCTCGTCATGCCCTCGCGCGAAGTGCGTATCCCAACCCCTCCATTTTGGGGCAGGCGTGTGATGGAAGTCGGAAAAGATTTTCCTCTTGAACTCGCTTTTGAATGGATCAACCATAAGATGCTATTCAAACAGCGTTGGGGATATAATGCCAAGGGTCTCAGCAAAGAAGAGTATGAGAAGCAGTTGGAGACAAAGGTCTGGCCTGCGTATGAACGGATAAAGCAGCAGTTCTTGGATGAGAAGCTTTTTGACGCCACCGTTATCTACGGCTATTACCCTGTACGCTCAGACGACAATACCCTGTTGATCTTTGATGAGAGCGAAGGCTGGAGTTCTGAGGCCGATGTGAACAGAGAAAGCCTGCACGAGGTCATAGGAAGGGCAGAGCACATCATGAGTTTCCCTCGCCAAAGTAAAAAACCTCACCGTGCACTCTCTGACTTTTACCACAGAGACCGTCATGATGTTCTCGCCATGACCTGTGTATCGGCGGGTTCCAAACTTAGTGCCTATGAAAAAGAGCTGTACGACAAGGGTGAATACACCGAATACTATATGGTACACGGGCTGGGTGTTGAACTTGCCGAAGCACTTGCCGAGATCGTTCATAAGCAGATACGACTTGACCTTAACATCTGTGACAGGGAGAAACCTGTACTTTCTGACGTACGTATGAATAAATATGAGGGAGCCCGGTACTCTTTTGGCTATCCTGCCTGTCCGGATCTGGAGTTGAACAGACCCCTGTTCGAACTTCTAAGACCCGAAGAGTTTGGTATTGAGTTGAGTGAGACTTTCCAGATTCATCCGGAACAGTCTACCTCAGCGCTGGTTGTCTATCACCCTAATGCAACATATTATAATGTTTAGTATTTAGGCCTTTTTTATTAAGTGCTTTTGGCACTTTTTTTCATTCTCTTCTTGAACACTCAAGCACGGATAAAATCATAGATTTGTTCTGCTTTTTATTCGAGATATCGTTATAATGGCGCAAAGGATATGTATGAAATTTTACTCTATACTACTTGCTTTAACTCTTAGCCTGATTGCAGGGGAGATCGATCCAAAAGTTTTCAAATCCCTTAAAATGCTTGATCAACCTCATATCGCAATTACAAAAGCCTATGACCATGGTCTTATCTATGAACTCACTCTTGAGATCTCTTCGCCTCGCGGCACACAGAAAACAAAAGCCTACGTCACCAAGAACAAGAAAGTCGTTCTCCTGGGTGACGCCCTTGATGCCGCTACGGGAGAAAGTATTAAGCGTCCGCTTGACATGACAAAAATACGTAAAAATGCTGATCTCATCTATGGAACAGGCAGCAAAGAGTACATCGTTTTTACCGATCCGGAATGTCCTGCCTGTGTCAAGTTTGAAAAAACATGGCCCAGTATAGAAAAAGGTGTAAAACTCTATGTCTACTTCATGCCCTTGTCACAACATAGAAATGCCATTCAGATGTCCTACCACGTTATGAAACAGAAAGATCAAAAGGCTAAAGCCAAGGCGGTCTTAGATATGGCGCACGGAGACAGAAGTTTTGAAAGACTGACGATGACCCAGCAGATACACGAACTCTTTGGGAAAAAAATATCTGAGAACCAGGCCCTGGCTAATGAGTTCGAGGTACGCGGGACACCTGCCGTTTTTGACACCAAGGGGAATTCAGTCGGCTGGCCAAGACCGGGCCAATAGACAAAATAATATGATGACCTATAGCCAATGGTTTGAGATGCACGGAAACAAGCATAAGGCCCTCACCCAAAAACTACAACTCGCCGGACTCAGCCAAGATGAGATCATAAGATATTTTCGATTTGATAATATGGTTGAAAAGGAAAAAGACTTTTGTGAGCTCTATAAGACCAGGAGCAGATGCCATGATATGCAAGACCTCAACTGTTATCTTTGTGCCTGTCCTAACTTTCGCTTTACCCAAAACCCTAAACAACAAAACAACAAACGTATCCATTCACACTGCTCTATCGAGTCTAAAGACGGGGCGGTCTTTGAGCACGAGAACAATATACATCAAGACTGTTCAGGCTGCCTTGTTCCACATCATGAGTCTTACATAAGAAAGAACTTCAAGCTTTCATGGTTTGAGACGATGAAAGAGTGTGAAGAGTAAAGATACCCACTGAGGTATAAAGATACACTTATATGAAGCTATGCTAGAATAATACAGTCTATTTTCAAAGAAGGAGCTCCTCATGTCAGATGATAATTCAAAAACAGACTACGGCAATATCCCGTGGGATAGCGGACGCTCTGTTTCATCCCTGGAAACTTCAGAAGCAGATCTTAGTGATGTGCGCAAAGATATGATCCGGTTTTCCCTGGATCACCCTATACATGATATACGAACCTATGCCGGATACAAAGGTGGTCTGATCGTCGAGATCACCGCATCAAAACTGGCTGTGCTAGATGTACTGAAATCTTACGCGGAATCTATAGGGATGCAGACTGTGATCAAAGAAAAGCATGCCATCCGCATTCATGAGCTCTTCTGTATTACGCCTGACACACAGATCTATGAACTCAAAGAACCGATGTAAGTCCTGCGTTAAAATCATTTAAAGGGTTTCTCTTCTCCTGATCAAGCCCTTCTTCTTTAAATAACGGATCGTTCCTGTCACACCCAGAACCAAGAGTAAGACCGCCGCAATATCATTTACCCAGACCCACCATGAAGTGAAAAATGTTCCATCATGCAAGGCAAGCAGGAGTGAGTAGAGGCTTGCACTTTTCATCTTGGGCAGTTCCACCTTGCTTTTGTGAGATAAGAACTCTCTCTTCTCGTTAACAAGATTGATGTCTTTGAACATATGGGGTGTTTTGGGAAGCATCTTCCATTTCCCCTCTTTTAAGACTCTGTTTGGTGCGCCCATACCACTGACATACAAGGTTTCCTCAAGACGTTTCATCTTATATCCAAAACCTTTGCTGACCATTGTCCAGGAGATCAGATCGGCACTCTCATAGATCCCGTAACGATTTCCGATCCGGTATGTCATCTCATCAAAGTCTACCGACCAGATATCCTCTTTTAAGGTGCCGTATACCGGCGGCAGTAGTGCATGCCCTATCTTGACAGACCGCATAAACGAACCCAAAAGCTTAGGATGATCTAAAAATATTCCCGTTATTAGCAAAATGACAAAAGGAATAATAGCCGCTATGACAAAGATATTGGCATGAAGCCTGATCAGTTTTCGCGAAACATGCGCTTTTCTCTTTTTGGCAATAAGGTACCAGATAATATATCCGCTAATGGACAAAAAGAGTAGTATCAAGGCGGCATAATCATTAATCAGTAAGGATGTCACCCCGTCAAAAAGACCTCTTCCGTAATGAAGATCCCTGACAAAACGGCTCAAGGAGATATCGTTTTTAAGTTCATCTTCTGAAATCAAGACCTCAGTTTTTGAGATAACAGCTCCAGTCATTGTATCCAAGAGCACAAGTTCTTTTTTATCAACAGACACCAGAAGTTTGTCTTCATATACAGATAGAGCATTGATGAACTCGCCTTGCAATGCCAAGGGTCTCCAGTCTTTGTCCCGCAAGACATAAATACCGTCATTAGTCGCAGCATAGAGCATTTTTCCCTCAGATCTAAGGCTGAGACACTGTCTATCCAAGGTTTTGACAAAACCCTCATCTGTTTTTTCAAAAACACCCCGTCGGCTTCCCACTACAATATGCTGTGCATCTTCAGGGTCGATCCAATAGGCTTCGATCAATCTTTTTTCATGTTTATAAACAGAGTTTGGAAGATTTTCAAAAGAGATATCATACATAAAAGACCAGTTTTTGTGATCAAGAAAAAAACCTGTAAATGAAAGGATCAGAAGAAGGACACCGGCGGTAAGGCCGGAGTATTTATGTACCTTGAAAAGCTTTACCATCTATATTCTAAGCCTGCAAAAAACTGTCGTGGAGCTGCCGGTGTGTACTTCTCTTTTCCGTAAGCAAAACTCGCACGCTCTGCATATTTTTCATCTGTTATATTATTGATTTTGGCAAAAACAGACACTTTTTCACTGTAAGAGTAGTCCGCTTTGAGGTTGGCTATGCTGTAGCCTGCATACTTATGGGTATGCTCATTATCCATCCAGTAAGAACCGACATACTGCCATTCTGCCATCGTTGTCAGGCCTTTTAGGTAAGAAGGTGAATAGAACAGACGCGCATTGGCAAGATGATTTGGTGCACTTTCTTGTTCATTGTTTCCATATTTTGGATCATTGTTAAAATTGTGTTTGGTGTATGAATATGCCAATTTAGTGGAGAGTTCTTTGTTGAACTTACCTGCATAAGAGAGTTCAATCCCCTTATGCTTGGAGGTCTCACCATTGGCATAATATCTATCCCCGGTACCGCTATTGGTATAACGTGTGATCGTATCATCAATACTCATGTAAAAGAGTGCTGCCTCTATCGAATGTTTCTCGAATATCTTCTTGAGACCAAACTCATAAGTATCTGATGTCTCAGGATCAAGGGTAAAGGCTGAATTATTGGTACTTAACGAATACAAACGTGAGGCCTGAGGAATTCTAAAACCGTTTGCATAACGCAGATATACATTCATGCTCTCATTAGGACGATACGCAAGAGAGAGTTTTGGACTTAGATGGTTAAACGAGTCTTTTCTATCCGATGGACGGAAATACGAGGATGAGGCATACTGTCCGTCAGCCGTATTGTTTGTATAATCAAATTGATTTGTATCATATCTCAGACCTGCCCCTAGTAGCCACATCTCTCCCAGGTTCCAATCTGTATGGATATAGGGTGAAAAAGCAAAATAGTCGACATCATAATCATATATTGTCCCCTTGGCTACGGCTGAGCCGAAGCCTGTAGGCACATAATCAAAATTTTGAGTGTATTCTCGGTTAGACTTTGTCAGATCTATATCAAAACCGACCACAAGTTTTCCAAGGTCGTGATCATAAGAGTTTTTTTGCATCAGGCCAAGACTCTTCTCTTGAGAATCATTCGTAGGAAGGTTGTTTTGCCAGGTCGCAGTATATCTATTTCGATTCGAACGCAGGTAGGCGATGGTGCTTATCTCCAAATTTTCAAAACTGTAATTATCCCACTCAAGACTTACACGGGCAAAATCAAATTTTCGTCGCGGATCATATCCTGCATCAATAAGAGCTTGTATGTCACCTACACTTTCAGCATTGTTCTCAAGATCATCCAGACTGTTTAAATCACCCGCTTGCTCGGCATTTGTCTTATTTGCCGTAAAACTTGTCTTTAAAAGGTTTTCATCATTGATCATATAATCATAACGGCCCATAAGTTCATATCTGTCATAAGCGGTATGTTCTCTCCATCCGTCGTTATGCGTATATCCGCCACCGACTCTATAAGAACTTCGTTCATCAAGGGTATCGCTTAACTCAGTATACCCCGAAGCATAGCCGTCAGATCCGGCTTTGAGGCGTACTTTTCCTTCAAGGGATTTTGAAGGCTCTTGCGTCTGAATATTGACTGTTGCCGCTACCGCGTCAGATCCATACAATGCCGTTCCCGCTCCTTTTAATACCTCCGTTGAAGATGCAGATTCAAAGTTTGTAAAGGCCAAAGCATTATGATTGAAAAAACCCGAGGACTGTACCGGGATACCGTCTTGCAGATATAAGAAATAGGGCTGTGTCGTTATAGGGGTGCGCACAGACAACATATGTCCAATCCCTGAACTTGTCTGTGTTACATTAACACCGGCCATAGAGTTAAGCAGATCCTTTTGAAACACAATCTGATCCAGTTTGATTTCATTCTGCTCTTTCTTGGACAGACTTAAAGACTGATCAAGAACCTTCTCCTCTTCACGCATTCCCGTCACACTCACCGCTTCAAGGTTAATCACCTCAGCATAACTACTTAACACACACGCTGCAGTTATTAAACTTATCTTAATTGTATTCATTAATCAATCCTATAAAAATATACAGAAGTTTAAAAAAACTTTGTTACTAGAATGTTAATTAGAAAATATTATCACTTCTATAAGTAGATTGACTTTCCTAACTTCTTTATGTACACTTTCGAAATTAATTCAGGGGAAACAGATGAAAACACCTAAGGGCTTTGCTAAGAACTATTTTTCTTTATCAGCCATCTGTGCCTACTCCTGTGCTTCCGTCTTGCATGCACAGTGCAGTGCTTATACACAATCATCTCACAATCTCTCTTTTGAACTTCTCGATGATGAAGATGACCCCCTTGAAGAGCTCGAACTCCTTGTGCAGGAGAGCTTAAGCAAACCAAAACGATCGGCCTGTCACTGCAATTGCCATTTTAAAAACCTTCTGTATACGCTCATACAACTCTTTAAATTTTATCCACAAACTTTTTTTATCTACTCCAAAAACCGTTCAGGTATATCACCGCCATCGATTTTGCTTCACCTTATGCATAACAAGAGGCTCTGCAAAGAACTCTTTTAAGAGATTAAAATCAGGAAAACAGATGACAAACACAATCAAACTATCACTTTTAGGTGCTGTAATTCTAAACAGTTTACATGCAGACACAATTACTCTCAAGCCCCTGACTATCGAGTCAACACGACTTGAGAACAACGAGCTGAACTCACCAGGCTCCGTGGAGATCTTTACAAGTAAGGATATAGAAAAATCGCATACACAGACCCTGCCGGAGTTTTTGCAAAAAAACAGTTCTGTCAATATTACGCCTGCGTTTGGTAATCCATTTACTCCTTTGCTTGACATGCGCGGATACGGTACAGAACACGGTAATGCAAATATCCTTGTCCGTGTCAATGGTCGTAAGATAAATAATATTGACAATGTTCCCCAACTCTTAGGCTCCATCTCTGTCAAAAGTATAGAGAGAATCGAAATCACAAAAGGCAGCGGGATTGTCCTCAATGGCGATGGTGCCAATGCCGGAACGATTAATATCATTACCAAGCAAAATGATCACAAAGAGGTCTCTCTTGCCATTGGAAGCCAGGACACGGTCAATACAAGTCTCTACCTCGGCCACTCGGATGATCTGTTTTCACTCTCTTTGCTTGCAGACTTGTACAAAACCGCGGGTACGCGTACAATTGATACCGTGGGAAATAAAGATGAAAAAAAGCTCAGCAATGCCGCGCTTAACCTTGCTTTTACGCCAATAGATGATCTCGAGCTTCGTTTTGGAATACAAAAGAGCAGTATTGATGCGATCTACGGAAGCTATCTTAGTCTGGATGAATACAACAGTGACCCGTCACAGCCGGGTATTACCAACTTCGGAGCATCCAAACAAAACTATGATGTGACTGTTTTTAACACAGGGTTGAGCTATACGGCCTTTGATACCATTGATTTTCAAATGGATTATTCAAATGAAAAAAAAGATTCTAAAAACACCTACTCAAGCGGATTTGTCGACCCTTCGCGCTATACCTACGAAAACGTTACCGCTTCTTTGAACTATAATGAAAATGGTATTCGTCTCATCACAGGGTTTGAGGCCTACCTTGGAAATCGCGACGGGTATGGAGGAGATATAGACAAAGACAATTATGCAGCTTATGTTCTCACACAATACCGTACAGGCAAACACTCTCTAAAAGCAGGATATAGATATGAACGTGTCTTTTATACGCAAGATACGACAACAACAGACAATAAAAAGTCCTTTACTCTTCACGGAGGAGAACTAGCTTACAACTATGAGTTTAATGAAGAGAACTCTGCCTACCTCTCCTACGCCAAGTCCTACCAAAGTGCCAATATAGACCAACTTCTTGTTTATGTTTTTCCTACCGGAGGTGTCTTTAAAAACTTTCTTGATCCGATGAAAGCAGATACCTATACCATGGGTTATAACCGTATCAACAAAAAGAACAAGTTCAAAGCTTCTGTTTTTTATACCGATCTTAGCAATGAGTTCTATTACTATACGGGACCCGGTGGCACCTTCGATCCCGCCAGTAAAAACACAAACATAGACGAATCAAGCAAATATGGGCTGGAACTGTTTGACGATTATTATATCAACCAGAACTGGAACATCACCGCTCTTTACAACTACGTTCGCGCAAAAATCGACAAAGAGGTCGAAAATGGCACCGACCTAAGCGGAAACACCTTGCCCGGCGTGCCAAAACATACCTTCAAGGCAACGCTGAACTACTATCCAAATACAGACACAACCCTTTCTCTGGTTCAGAACTATCGTTCTGAAGCCTTCGCCCTCAATGATACGCAAAACAATTTCAGCCAAAAACAAGAACAGTATCTTGGCACAGATATTTCAATAAGCTATGCTAAAGATAATTATGAAGTTTTTGCTAAAATAAGCAATCTCTTTGATCAGTCTAACGGTTTGTGGATCAGCGATGACGCCATCTATCCCGTAAACTTTAGGCGGACATTCCTAACGGGTCTTAAGCTGAAATTCTAGGAAAAACATGCAAATCATATACGAAAACAGTTCCATTCTTTCAGGAAAAGCCGATTTTTTACTGGCGGCAAGCGTCACACACACCTGTGAGATCCCTCAACTTACCCAAGCGGGGATTCCTGGAAAGATCCCTTTGACTCCGACACTTGATGCAGAATTTATCTCTACAGGAGAGGTCTTCTCTTTGGGCGACATCGCAGAAACGCCCAAGGGGGTTCCTACTCCCGCTCTTATTACCCGGGCTGTTCATGAACTCAGCCCCTTCGCCTCATTGCAGATTCTGGATCTTGGACTGATACAAAAACCTCAGCAGTGCAGGCTTATTGACTTAGGTATGAAGCCCTCTCCCAGTATCACGGATACTTCTTCTTTTAATGCGAAATCTGTTTTTCAGAAGGGTTTTGAGTTTGGAAAAGAGTACAGCCTTCAGGGTGATTACCTTATCATCGGTGAGAGTACACCCTCGGGTACCACAACGGCCCAAGCCTCCATCTCCGCTCTTGGTTATAAGAGCGAAGGACTTTTTGCCTCTTCATTTAAGGATGTCCCTTCTTCGATCAAAGAAAAGACTATAAAAAAATCTCTTTGCAAACTGCACTCCAATATGGGACTTTTTGAAAAACTGGGACATACGGCAGACAATATGCTGCTCTTTACTGCCGGGTTTATTCTTTCTGCATCAAGACGGTTCAACCTCGTACTTGCAGGCGGGACTCAGATGGCAGCCGTTTTGTTAATCGCCAACAAGATAGCTTCCAGAAAGGGTATTCATCACGACCACAGACATATCCATCTGTGCACAACACAATGGATTGCCGAAGATAAAAACTCAAACATCACGTCCCTCATCGATCAGCTTGACTTTAGACTCAAGGCCTATTGCGTCCACTTCTCTTTTGAAGATGCCACACACCCTGCTTTAAAACTGTATGATGAAGGTGAGGCAAAAGAGGGTGTTGGAGCAGGAGCCTGCATTGCCTATGCTTTTTCGCACGGGATCTCTCAAAAAGATTTGACCTCCAAGATACAGAGCTATCTTGGCTAGGCACCTTAGCATATTTGGGACCTCCTCGGACGCGGGAAAGTCGACTCTCTCTTTTGCCCTCACCTACCTCTTGCACAAGCGGGGGTTTAAGGTGGCTCCATTTAAGGCTCAAAATGTTTCGAACAACTCCTGTGTTTGCGATGCGGGAGGGGAGATAGCCCAACCTCAATTCTTTGCAGCCGAGTCCATATCTCTTAAAACAAGTCCCTTAATGAACCCTGTCTTATTAAAATCAGGAAGAGACAACAGGGCCTCACTGATCATAAACGGATACCCCACCCAAGAACAAGATGCACAAAAGTATTATGCAAATATAGATATCTTAAAACCCATCGTCAAAGAGGCCTTTGAAAAACTCAGCCAGGAGTACGAACATATCGTTGCCGAAGGTGCGGGCTCACCTGTGGAGCTCAACCTTATGGACAAAGACCTCTCCAACATCTACATAGCTCAAGAGTTCAATACCAAGATTATCTTAGTAGCAGATATAGAAAAGGGCGGTGTTTTCGCTTCTATCTGGGGAGTATATAACCTTCTGCCTACTCGGCTGAAAAAGAATGTCATCGGTGTCATCATCAACAAGTTCCAAGGCGATGCAACCCTCTTTGACAAAGGTCGTGAGATCATCGAAGAAGAGTTTGGATTAAAAGTCTTGGGTCTCATCCCTTATAGAGCGTTGAACCTTGGATTTGAAGATGCACAGTCACTAATCAACTATACGCAACACAAGCCCGATACAAAGATTAACGTCGGCATCATCAGACTTCCGCACATCAGCAACTTCACAGACTTTGAACCTCTGATCAATGATGAAGAGATCATGGTCACTTTCATCAACTCGCCTGCACAGTTTAAGATCTTCGATCTTATTGTCATACCCGGAACCAAATGTACGATCTCTGATCTAAGATGGCTCAAAAACATGGGGTTTGATATGGCGCTTTCGTCTTACAGGGGGAAGGTTTTAGGAATCTGCGGCGGTTATGAGATGATGTTTACTACACTTCTTGATAAAGAAGGTGTAGAAGAAGAGCCTTTAAGCCAAGAAGATGGTCTGGGATATATCGACGAAACCCTCTGTTTTGAAAAGAAAAAGAGCGTGTCAAAGGGTATTTACAAGCAATTCAGCATGCAGCTTCGAGGCTATGAGATACATCACGGAAGCGCTTCTCAGGCTTATTTTCAAAACAAAAACATCTACGGGACCTTTATACACGGTCTTTTTGATAATGATAATTTCCGCCACTTCCTGTTTTCACAAATATCACCGGCATATAAAGGGTATAATTTCACCCAGTTCAAGGCAGATAAGATAGCTTCATATTGTGCCTTTATTAATGATAATCTAGACTTGGAAACAATCATGTGGGAGATAGGATGAAGGCACTGTTTATCGGGGGAATTAAAAGCGGAAAATCTCTTCATGCCGAGACTTTTGCACTCAAACACTCCAAGCTTCCTCCCGTCTACCTCGCTACAACGGAGTTTATTGATGAAGAGATGCATAAACGTATAGAGTATCATAAGCTGCAAAGAAGTGAAAACTTTTTGACCGTTGAAGAGCCGATGAACCTTCTTGAAGCCATCCGTCCTATGAAGACCCTTGTTCTCATAGAGTGCACAACTATGTGGATCAACAATATGCTCCATCACGGTTTTAAGTATGAAGATATACACGATCATATACAAAAACTCCTGCAACTGCCTAATGACATCGTCTTTGTTCAAAATGATGTGGGTTCGGGTGTTATTCCGGACAACGCACTGGCACGCGAATACATCGATATTTCAGGAAGAATCTCTCAACTTTTAGCCCAAGACTGCGACAATGTCTTTCACGTCATCGCAGGAATTTCCACACAGATCAAGGGTAAAAAATGATGAAGAAGATAGTGATGGGGTTTTCGCTGGCCGTCTCCATGCTCACGACCATTCCCTTCTTCAGAGTGCATGATTTTTTCAAGGGGATAAATGGATATGCTGTGATGTTTTACCCCCTTGTCGGCTTTTTACTAGGGGGGCTTTTATACGCTATATCTCTCTTGGCACAGCCTTATCTTCCTTCAAGCCATATGCATATCATCTTGTTTGCGCTCTGGGTCTTGCTCACAGGTGCTCTGCATCTGGATGGTCTCTCTGACACTATTGATGCTCTCTTTGTTTCTAAAGACAGAGCTGTAGATGTAATGAAAGACCCCCATGTCGGAGCGATGGGAATGACCTTTACCGGGGTGTTTTTGATCCTAAAGGCCTCAGCTCTGTGGCACCTTGAAGCGCTTTGGGCATTGCCTCTTATCTTGATGTTTGCCCGATTCAATACCGTTTTAGCGATCTACTTCTTTCCCTACATCCGTGAAAAAGGGATGAGCACTCTGGCGAAGCAGGAGTTTTCCTTTTCCCAACTGACTTTTTCTGCTCTTCTTGTTGGGATAACAGCCCTGTTCTCTCCCTCAGGTCTTCTACTACTTCTAAGCTCTTTGCTCTGTCTCCTTTTCTTTAAGGTCTGGTTCACCTCACGCTTCGGCGGTTTCAGCGGTGACCTCTATGGCTTTATGATAGAAGGGACTGAACTTCTCTTGCTTCATGTAATCCTTGTATGGACTCTGCTATGAAGATGATACTGGTAAGACACGCCGAGGTCGAGGAAGCCTATCATAAGTGTTATAACGGGCATATCGACATCAGCCTTTCAGCAAAAGGAAAAGAGGAGGCAAAAGCTCTGGGAAGTCATCTCAAAGCAAAAGAGTTTGATGCCATCTTCTGCTCAGACCTCAAACGCTGCAAAGAGACGCTTAAAGCCTTTGATCTAAGTAGTAAACCTGTTTATACCAGAGCCCTTAGAGAGAAGTCATGGGGACGGCATGAAGGCATGCGCTTTGATGAGATCATTGAAAATGAAGAGTTTGGGTATGAAAACTTTCAACAGTGGGTCAATTCCCTTGACGGAGAAGCGTACTGTGAATATATCGCACGCATAGAGAGTTTTTTCAAAGGCTTCTTACCCGCCAATCCTTATGAAAATGTTTTAGTTATGACCCATGCAGGTGTCATTCGTGTGTTGATGCACCTTCTTCAAAACATCTCTTTGGAAGAAGCGTTTAGCAAGCCTTTTGATTATGCCCATTATATCACCCTAGAGACGGAAACGTGGAAGTTTAGTGAAGAGACTACACATACCGGAGAAGTCAAATGCGTCTAGTCTTACTACTGTTTTTATCTATCTCTCTCTGGGCACAGGAGCGTATTATTGCCCTTGCTCCCTCCATCAGTGAGATAGTATTTGCTCTGGGAAAGGGAGATGAACTTGTCGGTGTGAGCGAGTATGCTTCCTACCCCGAAGCGGTTAAGAAGATCACCAAGGTAGGCGGGTATTCCAACCCCTCTTTGGAGAGGATATTTTCGCTTAACCCTACCCTTGTCATCGGACAAAGACATTATGACAAGACCCTTAAACAGCTTAATAAACTGGGTGTAAAGACCTTGACACTTGAACTTGACACCATCAAAAACATTCAAACTTCCATCTCCATGATTGCCGCGGTACTTAAGACAGATCCGAACCCTTTGCTTCAGCCCATTGAAAAGGCCATGCAAAAAGCGGGACAGACGAAGCCAAAAAAGCAAAGAGTCCTTATTGTTTATGGGCTCTCTTTGGATATCAACCGGGGGCTCTACATTGCAGGACATAATATCTTTTATGAGGATATCATCCATTTGTGCGGAGCACAAAATGCCTATGATAAAGAGCAGTTGAGTCAACCCATTTTGCATTATGAAAGTCTCATCGCAACGAATCCGGACAAGGTCATTCTCCTTCACCATACCTCAACGGACGGGGATGTTGATTATGAAAAAGCCAGGGAGCTTTGGTACAATATTCCTATCAATGCGGCAAAAAACAAGAAGGTCATCATCATGAATGCACATCATCTGTCCATACCTTCTCACCGCGTCGCCCAAAGTATCACTGATATTTGCGGGGTTATCTCACAATGACCGTTAGCGACTTAAGTATCTCTTACACCGATATGGCTGTATTAGACAATGTCAATCTGACACTGCATAAAAACACACATCTTAGCGTCTTAGGTGCCAACGGAAGCGGGAAAAGCACTCTGGCCAAGGCCCTGTGCGGCCTTATCCCCTACAAGGGTTCTATAAAAATCCAAGGAGAAGAGCTGTGTGATATACCCCCCAAAGAGCGTGCAAAACTGATAGCCTATATCCCTGCAAAGATGGAGAGTTTTGAACAGTTCACCACGGTAGAAGACTTTGTACTTTTGGGCCGCTACCCCTATAAGACCTCCTTTAAAGACTACTCAAAAGAAGACAAGACAATCGTGCAAGACATCTTAGAAGAACTTTACCTTAAAGAGCTCGGTACACACAGGTTGCACGAACTCAGTTCAGGCCAGCAGCAGTTGGTCCTGATCGCCCAGGCCCTTGCCCAAAAGAGCAAAATACTTATTTTCGATGAACCGACATCCAACCTTGACCCCAAAAACTGTGTTCTTTTTGTCAAAGAACTGCAAAAACTTCGTCACAATCACATGACGATCTTGATTACACACGATATACAGCTGGCTTCGCATCTCAACGACCCCGTTTTATTTATCCATGAAACCAAGACAAACTTCCATCCGACAGGTTTTTTTGATCAGGAACATCTGAACCTTGCTTACGGTGTGCCCTTTAAAAAAGAAAATACAATGATAGGGATCGTCTATGTATAAGTTTGTCTGGGCGGTTTTGATATTTTTCGCCCTTCTTTCCCCCTTTACGGGAACTGCCCAACTTGATCTTGCTACCTTGTTTGAAACGGATTCACTCACACAACGTATCTTTTTTGAGCTCAGACTTCCAAGAATCCTGCTTGCCTTTGTGGCAGGGGGAACCCTGGCTCTGGCCGGTCTCTTGTTTCAGACACTCTTTCGAAATGCTCTGATGACCCCTTTTACCCTTGGAGTATCTGGCGGAGCCGTACTTGGTGCGGGTATAGCGATAAAATTGGGCCTTGGCATGGCTTTTGGTATCTCAGCCGTCTCTCTTTTTGGCTTTGGCGGGGCTTTTTCAACAGTCATACTGCTTATCGTCTTATCACGCTATCTTAAAAAAGCCGAACAGGAGTCTCTTTTGCTCTTGGGAATTGCACTCTCTTTCTTTTATACCTCCGCCCTGATGGTCATCTTTTATCTAAGCTCTTTTACCGAAACGGCTACCATCATGCGCTTCACGATGGGAAGTCTCTCTATCGTCGGATATGAGAGTGTTCTTTTCATTGGTATTTTTGCAGGACTACTGCTTGTGACTTTATGGTTAAGGCGTTTTGAGCTTCAACTTCTTTCCATCAGCAATGAGCAGGCCTCTTTAAAAGGTGTGAATACAAGAGAACTGACCTACCTGTTTCTTCTGATCACTTCCTTGGCTATAGGTGTCCTGGTAAGCCTTACGGGCCCCATCGGCTTTATCGGCCTTATCATCCCCCATATGTTAAGGAAGCTGTACCAAAGGCCCGTAGCCTCTTTGATCATTCCTGTCTTTGTTCTCGGAGGTCTTTTTTTATTGGCTTGTGATACACTTGCGAGGTATTTTTCAACAGGAAGTGAGATCCCTATCGGCGTGGTAACCGCCCTTATAGGTGGGCCGTTTTTTATCTATCTGATTATTGCCAAACAGAGATAGAGACCTCCATTGTTGGTACGAAACCGACCGAACTATAGACTCTATTTCTTTTTCGAAGGCTTCTTCTCTTCTGCCTTGCTCTTATTGTAAAAGTAGTTCGTCGCCCGAACAAAACCGTCTACACTTCCACAGTCAAAACGGTTGCCTTTAAACTTGTAGGCCAAAACCATGCCGTTTTTTGCCTGGGTTAGAAGAGCATCTGTGATCTGCACCTCTCCGCCCTTGCCCGGTTTCGTAGCGCGGATAACGTCGAAGATATCCGGAGTCAGGATATAACGTCCTATAATGGCAAGGTTTGACGGGGCCTCTTTAGGGTCCGGTTTTTCTACCATATCCGATACCATAAATACATCTTTTTCGATCTCTTTGGCTGAGATCACACCATACTTGTAGGTCTCTTCCATCGGTACTTCTTCGATAGCAACAATACAGCACTGGTACTTTTCATACAGTGCCGCCATCTGAGAAAGTACACCGTCATCTCTGTCTCCGTCACATAAATCATCGGCCAGAACAACGGCAAAGGGTTCATTTCCGATCAGGGTCTCACCCGTTAAGATAGCATGCCCAAGCCCTTTCATCTCGACCTGGCGCGTGTAAGAGAAGGTACATTTAGTGATAAGTTCACGGATACTGTCTAGAAGCGGTTCTTTGCTTGTACCCTTGATCTGATGTTCAAGTTCATACGAGATATCAAAATGATCCTCAATGGAGCGTTTTCCCCGACCCGTAACAATGGCCATTGTGTTCATACCGGCGTTTACCGCTTCTTCCACACCATACTCGATCAATGGACGCGTTAAAACAGGAAGCATCTCTTTAGGCATGGCCTTGGTTGCAGGAAGGAAACGTGTACCGTATCCTGCCGCTGGAAACAAACATTTTCTGATCATTAAAAAACCCTATACATTAAATTGAACGAATTATACCAATAGATTATAACAGTAAGTTTACACGGCCATTCGATCAGTTTTTTATCCTTGACTTATTTTGCCATGGCATTGACTACGTTTTCAGCCTCGTTGACATAATCCAGAAAGCCCTTGCTATAAACTACTTTTACCTCATCACCAAGACGGATCTCTTCTCCTTCTACTACCCTGTCCAGATGTGCCCAAGCCGTTTTCTTCTGTATCTTATCCGAAACTGTTGCCTCAGCCACCTTGTACAGCTCCTCCTCTCTCACTTCGCTCAACTGATTGACTACTATCTTTTTAGTGGTAACATTGATGGTATCACCCTCTTTGATGCCGTTGTCCGAGCCTAATGATATTTTAATGATGGTATCGCCCTTATATGAGCGCGCACCAATAAGGTAACCCCTGGGCGCCAAAAAGTTTTTCAGTTCTATGCGAGCGGAGTGGATCGCATCTTCACCCGCCTTATTGATCAGGCCGTTATCGATATAGACCCTGTTTCCAAGAAACCTTGAATCTTCACTTCTACTTTTGTTATCACTAAATGAGATGATCTTTTTAATCTTCATTGACGGGGATTCATAGATCTTGATCTGCCCGTCAACCTCCGCCGTATAAACATAATGTGCAGGGATGACATGTCTTCTTCCCTTATCATCTATCCAATAACGTTTCTGTACAAAACGGGAGGTAAAACTTGCATTTTTCAGCTCTCCCACTACGATATAGTTCGCTGAATCCAATAAGATGTTTTCTCCGGGAGGAACACCGTTCATCTCATCTAACTTAATCTCGTTTTCAAACCTTTGAGCAACACTTCTGTCTAAAATCTCGATAGACTGGTCACGTCCGATCTCGTTTTCCAGCATTTTGGTCAAGGCTCTACCCAGGTTGGCACCCTTGGCGACTTTAAAACCCGCGTCTTCGACGCTCATCACGACTACTTTGAACTTTTCGCCCGCAAGTGCTTTTTGTGAAGGCATAAGTTCAGCTTTTTGTATGGGCATGGGCTGATACGCATTCAGATTGTCAATAGCTGTGCCACACCCTGTGAACAGCACGACGAGCATAGAAGCAAGCAGAGTACACAGACCTGTTCTTGTAAACATTTTTTTCCTTTTTAATGTTTAATATTTTTAATTATAGTACATTCATCTCAAAATCTAAAAAAAACACATTGCCATTATGCTTTTTACTCCACTCCCATAATCGAGAAAATACCCTCTTCTTTGATCTTCTGACGCAAAACAGCATTGGCGTTTAACTTGGCTTTATTATAATCATATCTTGATTTTCCGCTAAGTACCACAGCGTTCGTAGCAACCGTTTTATTCTTCTCTTTTGTAGAAACGGACAGCGTAGACTTGGCAATCTTAAAGCCGTAAATCTCATCTAAATGGAACGCGCTGTCGAGATAAAGTTGCGTGTTTGCATTGTTTGAACCGGTCTTTATACCGGCGTTGTTCAGACCCTCTTTGATAGCATCAACAAAGATCTCTGCCTGCTTAGACGCAGTGACTGAGATCTTCACTCTGTTGAGAGCCTTTTGAGATGCATCTCCAACCTGCGTGACCTGTTTTATGTATGCATCCGTATCAAAATTGGAATCGATTGTTTTACTTAATAGGGCCAAAGACTTCAGGGTGTGCCTTTTCTGCGCTCTTTGCTTATACAAGAGGGCTTGCTTCAAAACCGGATAGTCAGAGATACTTTTCTGCTCCGCTTTCAACTCATTTGAGAACAACTCAAGTTTCGCTTTTTGGTCCTTAAAAAGCTTCTGTCGTGAGACCTCTACCAACAAAAATATTTTCGAGCCGACTTGCTCGTTTTTAATGATAGTATACTCGCTGAACTCCATCTCTTTTGCCTCTGTTTTCAGGCTGCTGACGACAGAGCTATAGATATCTTCACGGCCGTTATATCGGTTGCTTGAATCGCGCTTACTAAGCTCAGAGCTCACTGTCAGAGAGAGCGACTCCGATACAGAACCAAGCGCAGATGCCTTAGCGACATTGATACTGCTTCCCTCTCCCACTCCATACAAAAAAGAGCCGCTGTTTTGAGGCGGATTTAAATACCATGAGGGGTAGACGATGGTTTCGGGCTTAGGTTCAGCCCCGCACCCTATCAAGATCAGTGATAAAACTAGCATTCGTAAATATTTCAAGACAGAACTCCCTAACTCTATAATCTTTCAAATATTATCATGTGTTTATTGTCCTTACCTTGAAACCACAATGTGAATCTCTCTTTATAGTATAAACCCGGGCTTATAGCTCTTGTTTTAAAACTTCCATCCAAAGTACATAATCGCAAACCCTACTGTCTTGATATTGTCATGAGAGATCGTGGGAACATAGGCAAAATTTACATTGAAGTTTTTGTAATATACGGAACTAAGGGGTGCCGCGCCAAAGAGCAGATCATACTCTGCCTCTTCTTCTGAGACCCCTTTTTTAAAATTATCTTTTTTCCACATTCCAAACATGGCAAGTCCAAAAGATACTGCCGTGTTAGTACTGAGCTTAAAACGGATATTGGGTGAGCCCGACAGTGTATATTGCGGCTTGTTATGGGAGTCCTTTATGACAGTGATATTTGTTGCAAAATAGAGTTCATTATAGTGTTCAAATGTTGTAAATTCATATCCGGCACCATAATTAAATCCATTATACTCCCCGCCGTTTTTCTTGTGTGATTTTTCATGGATGGTAAAACCCGATAGTAAAAGACGATGTTCGCTCGCAAATAAACTAGAAAAAGAGAGTATAAAAATTAAAAAATATTTCATTTTAGCTTCTATCATGTTTTCAACCATGGTAACAAAAAAAAGCCCTAAAAACTGTAGGTTGTTGAACTATATAGATAAGTAAAGCTGATATTAAGAGATCTGAAAAAATGGAATTACTGAATTTATTGGGCTTGTTAATAAAATTTGCATATTTACATTTTTTATGTTACTCTGACTTTACAATCTTAGTATGTAAAGAAGTCTGAATGCAGGAATACAAATTACAAGAAGACGATTTTTTAGTATCACAAACCGATGAAAAGGGTCGTATCCTTTTTGCAAATGATGATTTTTGTAAAATTGCCGGTTACGCAATAGAAGAGTTGGTCGGCCAGCCACATAATATTGTCAGGCACCCGGATATGCCTAGGGCTGCATTTAAAAGTCTATGGGATACGGTCAGTCGTGGCGAAATCTGGGACGGTTATGTGAAGAATAAAACTAAAGATGGAGGGTTCTACTGGGTCTATGCCACGGTATATCCTATGTATGATGACATCACAAAAACAGCTACCTACCTCTCCTGTAGAAGAAAACCCTCCTCTCAAGAGATTGCTGAAGTAAAAAAACTATACAAGACCTTAAGGTAGCCAAGTATGAATAAAATTCAAAAGATTATAATTTTAGCATCAGTTTTTACACTCTTAGTTGTATCTATGTTTTTAAGTGACTCCATTGTGATACATCTGTGTCTCACTGGAATTGCTTTTTTGACGACAATCTTTTTACTGATACAACACACATCAGATACTTCAGCAGAAGCTATGACACTATTGCAGCACTTTGGAGAACTTCTGGCCTTTCAAAGAAATAAAATTCAGTTAAATGAAGAGACAGATGACAGTCTGGAAAAAACCATAAACCAACTTGCTCTAACCTATGAGAAAAGTGTTTTAGATGATACAAAGGTTGCCGGCCAAATGGTGTTACTCGCCGATAAGGTATCAAAGGGTCATTACTCTTGCAGGGTCGAAGCAGACAGTCGCACACCTTATGTTCATGTACTTCGCAACAGTATGAATAATATGCTAGATGCATCAGAAAAAAACTTAGATGATGCCATTGTAAGCTTGGAAAATTTTTCGCAAGGTCAATTTGAACAAAAAATCGAAATAAAGGTCGAAGCCAAAATGGCAGAGCTTTTAGAGAAGATCAATCAACTGGGCATGTCATTACAAAGTATGGAAAATGAAAATGAGGATAGCAAGAACCTTGTTATTAAATCTTCCAATGAGCTAAACAAAACAATAGATACTATTACCAACACGACCATCATTGATTTTAAAAAGATGCTAGATGATATTGTCAATCGTATTCACAACGTATCCCAAAAAGAAAATGAGATGATAGAGAACCTTCAATCACTAGTTTCTCACGCACATGAGATGAAGACTATCTTGGAAGTGATCGGTGATATCGCTGAACAGACAAACCTGCTGGCCCTAAATGCCGCCATCGAAGCTGCGCGTGCAGGTGAGCATGGTCGCGGATTTGCCGTTGTAGCTGATGAAGTCAGAAAGCTTGCCGAGCGCACGCAAAAAAGTTTGGCTGAGACATCAGCAACTACCAATGTTTTAATACAATCCATATCAGATAGTTCTGAGGCATTAAACTCTAATGCCAATGAGGTGAACGAGATATCTGACAAGGTCGGAAATGTCAGTGATAAAATGGATGAGATCATTGATACTCTTAGCAATCTGACAAAATAAGTCATGAGCATTAATCTTAGTCAAATCAAAACAAGAAGTTCAACGGATAAAAGAGATAGTGTGACCACCGCTACCTCTTTCCAGTAAACTACCGCGATATTGGCGATTACACACCCTTGGGAATGCAGTTTTCTATTTAATAAAGTCATATGCAAACAGGAGACTTGTTCCATTCGCATCGGTTGATTTTGTTAAAAAGTTGTTTTTTTCAAGAACACGGATCGAAGCGATATTGTCGGGATCCACTCCGGCTAAAACCGTTGAGATATCATTATCTTTGCACCAATGAATAAAGCCTTGAACAAGTTCCGTCGCCAATCCATTGTTCCACATTGCTTTGGAAATCAGATAGCCCAATCGCAAGTACGTACCTTTACTGCGCTCACCCTCTCTAAAAAAATTTATATACCCAAGAGGCTTCCTTGTCTCTTTCTCTACCGCGAGCAGTGTTTTTGACTCACTGTCGCGTTCTTGGATCCAAGCCTTAGCTCTTTTCTTATCATATTTACCACGCCACATCACCGGGAACCTCTTGGTGACATCAGGTACAAACATCTCTTCGACAATATTTACCAGATCATGCTCATGCAGTTCTTTTGGCTCAAAAGAGTGCCACTCTTTAACGATCAGTCGATGTGTAGTGTAGTGATAATTCAATTTGTATTCCCCGTAATACATTGTTTATATAAGCTATGCTAAAAAAATTCGAAAATTGTAATTTTTTTTCTCTGAAAATACAATAAATTTTGCCACACCAGTTCTAATATTAAAAATAAATTTCTGTGTAAAAAATAAGCCAAACTGATAAAATCATTGAAGAAAGGTTCAAAAAGAAAGAGAGAACAGCATCACGATCGTAGATGCTGCATGAGCATATTTTTTTAAAAATCATTTCAGAGGCAAACAGCCACGCTAGCTTTAAATGCTTTATGAACTTACTTATGCCCGAGTCAAGCGGTAAATACCCTTGGGGTGCATTAGGTAAATCAAAGTAGGTAGTATAGATTCTAAATCTATTGGTACTTAATTAAAAAAATTGTTAAGAAATAAATGTGTGGGAAATAATTCTTGAAGTCTACATGGTGCGCTCGACAGGATTCGAACCTGTGACCGCCGGTACCGCAAACCGGTGCTCTATCCAGCTGAGCTACGAACGCACATTTTACTAAAGAAACTCGATTGCTCTCGTTTTGTAGGCCGAAATTATAGCATCTATAGCTTAGTTTATGTTGAAATACCTGCACCTACTGCATTTTTGATATTTTGAGTGCAAATTCTACTTCCCCTTTGGAGACGGCCAACTCTCGGGCTATTGCCTCTTCATCCATTCCCTGTTTATACAAGGAGATGATCTTTTGATCATCCAGTCCCGTTAAGCTTTTGGGCATAGAGATAGACTTCATACCATCTTCAACGTGCTCCAAACGAGACTCTACCTGTGTTTTGAAATGCGCAAAGGCGCTTTGTACCTCGTTAAGACTAAAGGCGATGGGCTCTGCCATAGAAGCCAGTTCCTGCTCCATCTTCTTTTCTATCTTTTGTCCATCAGCGGGAGGAACCTGATCTTTGATCGCAATCTCCAGTTTTTCCACCTTGCGTTCCAGAGCAAAGAGCTGCTTGTTGAAGTTATCCATTGTGTTGGCCAAAAAATGGATCTGACGCGAGTTCTCGCCATCTCGCATGTAGGAGTAGACCATAACAACAAAAAGAATAACACCAAAGGCTATCAATATCAACTCAAAATTCATTCATTTCCCTTCAACTCGCGGATCATCACCCTCTCTCGCGCCGTCACGTAAGCACCCCACTCTTTTTCATCCCTGTCATGGATCTTTTCAAGCTTTGCCAATGCACTGTCTACTGCCCTAAAAAAAACCCCTATCTCACGTTGCGGATAGGTCGGCATAGTGATACGCCCGTAATACCGTGTAGACGTCTCCAGACCCCCGTTTTCCAGTTTAAAATACCCAAAACCTATACTCTCTATCTGCCCTGCCGAACTAAGGCCTACGCGAGAGGGGGTCTCGTTTTTTATAAGTCGCTCAAGGTTGTCTACTTTTCGGTGGAGTTCCACTAAAAGCTTGAGGGCGATGGGGTCACTCTCACTTGTTTCTCCTCTTGCCTTAGCCAGTTTCAGCCATTGACCTATGGCATCATCATCTGCCTCAGACAGCGAGTGGTATTCACGTTCATGCAACTCCTCATTGGCAACATCATACACAATGGATATAGGGGCTTGAACTAAACGAGGAGTGTTGCTCATGACTAAAATGCCTTTTCAAGAATGATTAAAATTATAAATATAATACCCAAATATCCATTAACGGTAAAAAAAGCTTTGTCAATTTTCGTGAAATCTTTGTTGACGAGATAATGCTCATACGCCAGCATCAGTGCCGAAAATACAAGGGCGATATAGGCAAAAAGTCCTAAGCCTGCCTCCGTGACAAATAGAGACCAGAACACAACCGTAAGAAGATGAAAGAGCTGGGCAACTCTAAAGGTATTCTTCGCTCCAAAACGCGAAGGGATGGAGTGCAGACCTTCTGTCTTGTCAAACTCAATGTCTTGAAGTGAATAGAGCAGATCAAATCCTGCCACCCAAAAAAGAACACCCACACTTAGAAAAATCGACCACAAAGGAATAGCCGCTTCCACGGCAACCACGCCCGCAATCGGTGCCAGTCCCAGGGAGACACCCAAGATGATATGGGCCAAGGCCGAGAAGCGTTTAAAGTAGGAGTAAGAGCCCAACACCGCCAAGATAGGCACAGAAAGATAAAAAGCCAGCTCGTTAATGAAGTAGGCAATCAGAATGAAGCCAAGAGCATTCACCAGAGTAAAGCCCAAGATAGCATTGGCACTGATACGTCCGTCAACGCTGGGCCGAGAAGCCGTACGCGGGTTTTTGATATCGACATCTCTGTCCGCATAACGGTTCAGTCCCATGGCAAAGTTACGTGCCGTGATCGCAGCCAAAGCACCCATCAACAAAAGAAACCAGCCAAACCAGCCATCTGCCGAGACGATCATAGCGATAAAGATAAAAGGGAGGGAAAAGATGGAGTGCTGGAACATCACCAGCTCATTGAAGTTTTTCACTACGACAAAAAATTTATTCAAATAGATATCCTGATTTTATTTGAATATTAACAGACTAAGACTTTAAAAAACGTCAAACCAGCCTTTCCAGCCTAAAAGACTTCATTTTTGGCTTCTGCTCAGGGATATTAAGGAGTTCTCTGCCCTCTGCTTTTTCAAAGCTCTTCACCAAATGAGCATAGCTTTCGTCTATCCCGTAAGGAAGGTTTTCAAGTTCAAATGCAGCTAAATGCTCTATCGCATAGACAAACAGCTCTTTTGAGTTCGTCGTTAAGGTCTTTGACATTGTCAACAAGGCAGCTATCGCATCGGTCGTGCGTTGGTTCACGCCGACCTTATCACCAAACACCACCGAATTGGACGCTCCGTTAAGCTGTAAAAAATAGAGATAAAAGTAATGCATCAAGGCCTTGGCAAACTCTCTTTTGAAACGATAATACTCTGCTTGATAATACACAAGCGAGCTATAAAGACGAAACTTTCCCAGTCGTAAACTCTTGTCTATATATCTTTCAAGCACTAAAAAATGTTTATCGTAAACACTCTCGTCCTCTTTTGTCTCTACCTTCAAGCGCACCGACATCTCTTCAAGCTCATCAGAGTTTAGATCATGGATCATATCCGGTTTTTTGATATTTTCCCACTGCATCGCGATAAGATTTCGATTCTCCTCGCGAACCAGCACCGTTGCACCGTCCTGGGGTCGTTTGGTTTTAAAAAAAGCCTTTGAGCATCCAAGGCATTTTTTAACCTCGGCGGGCGCACTCACATAACTCCGTCTGCAATGCGGGCACTCCTGTTCAGCACTGCCCAGTTTTGAAAATGACTTTTCAAAGCATTCAACACTTCTGGAATAAATACCGGAGTCTTTAACAGTAGTCTGTGTACTGCGGAGGTACATCAGTGCCTCTTCTTGCCTATGCCTATCCTCTTCATGCAGAGATGCGAGTTGCTCGGCTGAGATAAAAAGGCTGATGGGGGGAAGTTCCTTTGTTGTTACTTCGACGCTTGCAGGATCTTCAATAATGTATTCTCTTTTTTTCGTCTTTCTTGTTTTTGTGAGTAATTTTAACATTGTTTTCTCCTCGTCTTTATACAATCAAACAAGATCATATCTTTGTATCTTCAATTGTACACCTAAAAGACTAATCGTAAAAAAACGCCGTGGACTTCTTTAAAAGGAAGGATTTGTAACGGACTACTCGTATATCCTCATGCGGGAGTAATAAGGGGCATAATAAGCCTTCTCAAGCTGCAAGAACTCTAAAAAGTCTTTCTGAACCGCTTCATTTTCCAAGGCCTGAGTATGCCTGGCATCCTTTACCAGCCATAATTCTCGGGGCATAGGTGCGCTTTCAAAAAGTTGCCACGAATGGTTGGGCGGGATCGTTTTGTCCAAGGATCCGTGAAGGAAAAGAAGAGGTTTATTGACTCTAGACACCCTGTCTTTGGCATCGTACCTGTCGCTTAGACTCAGCCTTGGTATCCACTGAAAAGGCCATGTCAAAAAAAAACCATTCATCTTTTCAGCAGCTATATCCGAAAACCCCGTAAAGGTCGAGTCTATGATCACCGCCTTGATCTTAGGGTTGTCCCGCCCCTGCATGGCGTTGAGCAGCATTGTCCCGCCCAAGGATTGTCCGCAAGCAAAATACGCTTTCTCATAATGCATATCCACATACTCCAAGGCGGCTGCGGTGTCTTTTATACTTCCCTCTATCTCACTCTCTCCTTCTGAGCGGCCATAGCCTCTGTAATCAAAGATAAAGACCTCATACCCGGCCTTGAGCAACCATACCCAGGAGACAAAATGCGCCGACAGGTTTTGCGCATTTCCATGGGCAACAAAGAGCAGACCCTTCGACTCTGTCCTGGGATAAATATGCCAGGCATGCAAAGAGGTCTTGTCTTCTGATGTAAAATAGACCTCGTCATAATTCAGACCATACGACTCAGGTGTCGTGTAGGTCTTGTCATCGGGATATAAAAAAACTGAGGTGCAGCCTTGAAAGAACAGGGCCAACAAAAGGGGAGAAACGAGAAGTTTGAACATAGCTCTAGTGAACACTGCTCGCGGCGAGTCCAAACATGGCCAAGACGAACCCCAACATAGAGAAGACGGCGCCCCAAATAAAGACATGGACAATGACCCCAAGCCAGATAGCCCACTCGTTATAACCGCCGACGGCCTGCATGGTCTCAAAACGCTTGTTCTCATCCTGTATCATCTCCTCGACTTCAAGGCGTTTCTCTTTATAGCTCTTATAGACGAAGTACGGTGCATACCCACCGCTTAAGATCCACAATATCACACTTCCAAAGGGGATGATCCCCGAGACGATAATAAGGATAAACAGGCCTCCTGCCGCCAGATAAGCCTTCCGATACAGAAGATAAAAGACAGATCCGAAAAAAGCCCACCATGACCAGTGCCACTTCATCACATCCACGCCGTTGACGTTATACTTGCTAAAGGCGTTGACATACCACTGCGTCACTTCAGGCTTGTCGATGTAAGCCTCTATCATCTGATAATCATAATCCGCTACGGGTGTGTATTTGTTATGCATCTATGGACCTAATATGTTCCCGCTTGATTGGCAGCGTCCATTACTTCTGAGGTAAACATGGCCAGAGCTGCCAATATCGCCACATTTAAGATAACAGCCACCCAGATAACCCACTGGTTGTACCCGCCCAACTGCTCCATCATAAAGACACGTTGATTTTCATCGCTTTGTGCTGCCTCGATCTCGAGTTTTTTTGTTTTATAGACCCTGTAAACAAAATAAGGAGAAAAACCACCCGTCAGCACCCAGACCACAAGTCCTCCATAAGGAATGATCCCCGAGACCAGAGAGATCAAGAACAGACCTCCCGCCGCCGCGTACGCCTTTCTGTATAACAAGAAAAATATCCCGCCTATAAAGGCCCACCATGACCAGTGCCACTTCATCACATCCACACCGTTGACATTGTACTTGCTAAAGGCAGTTGCGTACCAGAGCCCTTTTTCCGGCTCTTGCGGCTTACCCACAAATGCTTCAATCATTTTTGCCTCATACTCATCACCTTGGGGGTCGCCGGAACTGCTGTTTTCTTCCGCACGCGCTTTTGAGTGTGCTTTAAAGGCTTCTATATCGCTTTGATCCTCTTGCATGGTTTATTCCTATAGTTTTTCATCTTAATTCAAAGTATATAGTCTAATTACTTTAAATAATATTTTTCCAAACTTGTCTTACAATACGTTTATGAAAGAACTCGCCCTTATCGGACCTACTGCCTCGGGAAAAAGTGACCTGGCCCTAAGACTTGCCCAACAGAACAATGCCTATATCCTCTCTCTGGATTCGCTCTCGCTTTATAAAGAGATAGACATCGCTTCGGCCAAACCCTCCAAAGAGGAGTTGGGCCTTGTCAAGCACTTCGGTATCGATCTTATTCGGCCCAATGAAGAGTTTTCTGTGGGGATCTTCGTCAAAGAGTATCTAAAGCTAAAAAAACGCTGTGAAGAGGAAGATAAGAACCTTATCATCGTCGGCGGAAGTTCATTTTACCTGCGTACTCTTGTTCAGGGGCTTTCACCTATCCCCGAGTATACCCAAGAGACTCAGCAGAAGGTGAAAGAACTCCTGCTTGACATTCCCTCGGCCTATGAACTCCTCTATAAAGCCGATGAGATATATATGCAAAACATAGACCCCAAGGACAGATACCGCATAGAAAAAATGCTTCTTATCTATGTTGAAACAGGTCTAAGCCCCACAGAATATTTTGAGCAAAACCCGCCAAAAGCCATCATAGACAAACTACCTATTTATGAGATAGACGTAAAGCGCAGCTACCTCAAACAACGGATTATCCTAAGAACACAGAAGATGATAGAGATGGGGCTCATCGATGAAATCTGCACCCTGGAGCATAAATACACACGCCTGCCCAACGCCCTCAAAGCCATTGGCCTCATCGAAGTCTTTGACTACCTCGACGGAAGGATCACCAAAGAGCAGATGAAAGAAGATATCATCCTGCACACCGCCCAGCTCGCCAAGAGACAGCAAACCTTTAACAGAACACAGTTTCCCAAGCGAAGACTCTTGGGTATTGAAGAGATCTATAAAGAAGCGAATAATTATTTACCAGATTAGAAGTTTATAGTCCATTTATGGTAATTGATTTGGGACTAAAATCTTTATCTTGTGCTATTTTTAAAACATAGTTTCCAGCTGAAATATTTTCATTAATACTTAAGCTAGAAAGGCCTCCATGTGAAAGAGGTATTCTTTTCATATCCGATGTATATAAGCCCATATCGTCCAAACCACTAGAAGACCCATTTGCTATGACCTCAATAGTACTATCAATGCTAACGTTAAAATCATAATAATTAATACCTATAACATCGTTAATTACTTCCGTTTTTACATTTTTTGATAAGAACAAACCATTATTAAGTTCAGGAGAGTTTAGAGCCATTGTAACTTCAAAATAATCCGTATTTGTACGTCTTGTAGGCACCACTAAAATTTTATATTCAGCACTGTTAAGATTGAAGTTATATCCCTTTACACCTGTACTGAATCCATTAATAAGCTCTCCTGATATCTCCTTAAAATTACTATCAAAAGGAATAAACTGTTTCATACTTCCGTGCAGTGAAACATCTAAATAACCACTTTTTTGCATATTAATATTGAGTAACTTAACATCTGTAATATCATATACCCCTGAGTTCATCTCTTCAAAATTCACTATACCACTGTTTATAACATTTGATAAAATTGTCATAACAATATGTGAGTTTAAAAAGGGCTTAACTATAATGTAATAATCGCCGATCTCTAACTCTTCTTGGTAATATGAATACCTTGTAGTATTTCCATATTTTTTTTGACCAATATGATTTAGATTTGAATCAAAAATTGATAATCCTTCAGAATGAGACCTTGAAGCTCCAATGTTAACATAGCCTTTCTGACCAACAGAGAATTTGTATATCTTAGATACATTAATATCTGGATATATCCCATTACCAATTTCTTTAATTGTAATGCCACTACTAGCAAATGAAGGTAACAATACTGTTATATCAGTTGTATAAAATGAATCGATATGCTTAACTCGAAGGAAATATTCTCCTGCTTCTAAAGATTCTACATAGTTGTATCCTGAAGCTATTTTTATTAAGTTTCCATTATAGAGTCCAGTAACTGCATCTAACCCTTGGCTATCTAGCGTAATAAGTATTTTACCTTCTGTGGGCATAACTATTCTATACCATTTATCTCCAGCACTATTGAAATCTACTACATCACCCAAATCACTTTCATATGTGATACTTTTATCAAGGTTTAAATTACTTTTGATCGTGTATGTCAGGGCATCATTCACAATACAGTATGCATTGGAAGAAGGTTTATCTACACCAAAGCCTGTCCAATACAGATCTACATCATAGGTAACATTCCAAAAAGAGCCTGCAATACCATACTGGTTTTGAAAGGCTTCAATTTCACTTTTCTCATCTTGGTATGGAAGACGCCACGTTTTGCCGTTATAGTTTAGAACGGCACAGATCTGCTTCGCTTCAAGAGCACTTGTCTGGTTAGCATCGGTTCTGGCTATGAAAAACTCTTCTCCTTTTTTCTGAGTTACCTTCCATCTGTCATCAACCCTGTTCTGTCCTACAGGTTCTAAGTTCTCATTTAGTTTTTGATACGAAAAATATTGATACTCTTGAATATTTTCTGCCACGTCATCATTATAGACATCTCCAAGGTTTCTAGCCAAATAAGAGACGTACTCTCCCGCTATCACCCCATTTCCTGAAATGCTATGTTTTATTTTTAGAACATCATCAAAAAGATCATAACCATTGTCATAAGCGTCCAAATGTTCAATTACATCTGTTTTAAATGTCACACAAGAGGTATGATCAGCCGAACATATCATGCTTGCATACTGGTAGCCCGTGCAGGCATACCGATTGGAGAATTTTAACTCTTCACCTAGGTCAGTAAGATAAATTCCCGTTTTATCATAACGGTAATGATCCACATTACCACTCTAAGTCACCGTAAATGTACTTCCTGTATCATCTATGACTTCGCTTGTCATTTCACCCGAAAGCACATCTTTAAAACTCACATTTTTATCTCTGATATCTGTATACAGTTTCATATCATAAGGGTTTTGACAGGTATTGATCGTCTCTTGGGGTTCAGCAGGCCGCGGTGTGATTTGTGGTCCGCCTCCACCGTTGTCGCCAAGAGCAGGCATTCCGCCATTATCTCCGCCTCCACCACCGCAGGCGATAAAAAATAGTCCTATAAAAAGAAAAGAGAGATAGTATATTTTATTAAAAATAACCCCATAATATTAATTTGTAAAAATTATATCTACTTAACATATCAAAGAATTAAAATAAATACCTAATACTATATAAAAGTGTTTTTATGCTATATATATTTATATTTGTTGTTTTTTGCGGTAACTTTAAGAAGTTGTCTCTACTAAGCCTGATATCGTACTGTCTAATTTTCAAGGAGACATAATGCATAAAAAACTTATAGCAGCTCTTTTGTTGGTCTGTTCGATTTCAGGGTTTGCCGAAGGGGTAGAAGAGCCCCCCGCAACAGAAAAATCAGATCTTTATTTTGGTATTGATCTTTTTCAATCCAAACTTTCTTATGAATTTGAAAACACGACCCTTAATACAAGCAATGAGTTCGATACGAGCAGCAAGGGTGTGCGTCTTAAGTTTGGTGCTATCTCGGATAACAACTGGAGGGTTCAGGGTTCATTCTCTGTTGAGAACATGGATGATAATGTCTTTAGCGTTAACGACACCGATGGAAACCTCTATGAGATCGGGGTTGACGTGATTAAGGGCTTTGAAGTAAGTTCAGACTTTGCCCCCTTTGTACTGGTTGGTGTGAACCGCGGATGGATGAGTGTCAGCGGTTATAATGTATCAACGATTGACAGTCTTGCTCTTAAGGCCGGTGCCGGTGTTTTGTACTCAATCAATGAGACCCTGGAATTAACCGCAGGAGTTGACTTTAAGTTCAGACTATGGAGTGAAATCGAGTTCGCAGGTCAAAAAATAGAACCTAGGGACACATCAATAACTCCCTACATAGGTTTGAATGTTCATTAAACCTTGATGATTTACCATAAGTAAGCAAGCTAATCACATGCAAAACTGTGATAAAATCTTAAGAGCTACTTGACTCTGATACACGATACAATGAGTTTAACTAGAGGAAAGGTAATTCGAGATGTCGAAATCACATTATTTTTCTTTGCCGGCTTGGTTGAGTGTCGTTCCTGCTGATCCGTTCAAAAGATATCTTATTATTTTTCTATTCCTTCTTGGTCTTCTCCTCTACAGCACTGAAGAGTATCAGTCGGGAACTTCAGATCCCACTGTGAAGCAGGTTTCATTCTTTTTTCACCCCTTATGTCCGCATTGTCAAAGGCAGAAGAGGTTCAACGCCTACCTAAAGGCCAAATACCCCGAACTGAAATGGGCGGAATACGACACCTCGATCCGGAAAAACGCCCTACTTTTAAACAAGTTTATTGAGCGAAGCGGCAACAATCAGGACAGAAGTGTACCCAAAACCTATATCGGTCCTTATGAGATTTCCGGATTTGACACGGAGAAAACGACGGGAGTCACTCTTGAAAAAGCCATTCAGGCCTATCTTGCTAATGACCCCTTGCTTTTTGATGAGAAGAAACATAAATGGAAGCCTTTGCACACCGTTAAGCTTCCCTTTTTTGGCGAAATTGACTACTCTCAATACTCCCTTTTATCCTTATCGGTGATTCTCGGTCTGGTGGATGGGTTCAACCCCTGTGCTATGTGGGTCCTGGTTTACCTTATATCTCTGATCATGACATTAAAAGAGCGAAAAAAAATATGGTTTTTGGTAGGGACCTTCATCCTTACATCGGGAGTTCTCTATTTTCTATTTTTAGCGGCCTGGCTCAACGTCTTTCTTTTTTTGGGATATCTTCGTATTCTCACACTTGTTATTGGGCTGATTGCAGTCGGGGTGGGTGTTGTTAACATTCGAGAATATCTGCGGACCCGAACAGAACCCGTTTGCGAGATAGGAAATGCCGAGTCAAAGAAAAAAACTATGGGCCAGGTTGATAAAATTGTCCGCTCACCGCTCAGCTTGTTTACCATAGCGAGTATTATTACTCTGGCTTTTGTTGTTAACTCTATCGAGTTTGCCTGTTCGGCCGCCCTGCCCGCCATATTTACCCATGCTCTGACATTGGGCAACCTTACAACATTTCAGCATTATGCTTATATCCTGATTTATGATCTCTTTTTTATGCTCGACGACTTGATAATTTTCAGTCTGGCAGTTTTCTCACTAGAAACAGACATCGGCCGCCGATACCTTAAACATAGCAAAATTATCGCAGGAGTTGTGCTCTTGATTCTCGGTGGAGTCATGCTCTTCTATCCTGAAATGCTGCGTTGATTCATGTCCTCATAAGCCTCTTAACAGACCTGAATCATTTCATCCTTATCACATCTAAGAAGTTCTTGGCGCTTATCAGATAGTGTACAATAAGAGATGCAAAAAAGTGAAACTAAAAAAGCACCGGCATTTATCGCCGACTGTCATTTGGGAAAGTTGGCTAAGTACCTTCGTCTTATGGGATTTGACACGCTCTACTTTGCACAGATCGATGATAATGACCTGCTCGACCTTGCCAATGCAGAAGAACGTATAATCCTGACCCGCGACAAAGAACTCTATATGCGTAAAAAAGCACACTGTGTTCTACTTAAGGCGGTTAAGATGGAAAAACAGCTGCAAGACCTTGTCAAAATGTTTCATTTAAAAAAACACCTTCATCATTTCAGCCGCTGTATCGTCTGTAATGAACCCTTGAAACAGATAGACAAAGCGTCCATCCTACATCGGCTTGAGCCAAAAGTACGCAGATACTTTTCCCATTTTGAGATCTGTAAGAAGTGTGACCGCATCTACTGGCACGGCGATCACTATAAGCGTATGAACGCCTTACTAGAAGAGATTTTAGCCTCTGTTTAACTCTTGCCCGCATCAAATATAGCTTTTCTTTACTACAAGACCTCTGCCCAGAAAAACCGCCCGATGATAACGATCAGTATAATCCCTATAATATTAAACACTATCCCGAAGCTTGCCATCGTTTTCACATTGACTACACCCGTACTCATCGCAATGGCGTTGGGAGGGGTGGCAATAGGCAGCATAAAGGCGTACGAGGCACAGACCGTTGCTATCATCATAAAAAGTCTTACATCCAGACCCACCTCGTTTGCCACCTCATATAAGATAGGAAGCATGATGGAGATAAGTGCCGTGTTGCTTGTCACCTCTGTGGTAAAGGTCACCATTGCCGCTACAATGAACATAAAGACAATGATCGGAAAGTCTGCCAAACTTACCAGATGAGAAGCGATCTCTTTTGCCAGATCGGTTTGGGTAAATGCAGCTGCGATCGCAAAGCCCGCGCCAAAAAGAAAGATGATACGAAAAGGGATATTTTCTTTATCTTCCATCCACTCAAGTATACTAAAGGGCGGAGCAAAGAGAAGCAATCCTGCCGAGAGCAAGATCCCTGCCTCGCTAAGACCCAGTCCATTGTAATAGGGTTTGATAGGGGCATTGACAAAAAGCACCAAAATAAGTCCAAACAGGACAAAGAGCACTTTTTTCTGGTCTGTGTTAAGTGCGGCACTTGAAGGACTTCGCTCGATAAAGCTATCTTTTAACCCCAACCCCAAAATAAACCCTGCACATATAAACATAACCGTGACCAGAGGAGCGACCATCCAGATCCACTGGACAAAGGCAATGCGTTCCAAACCCATATCCTGCATCACTCCCATAAGGATGAGATTTGGAGGTGTTCCAATAGGGGTTAAGATCCCTCCGATGCTTGCCCCGTATGCAATCCCCAGGGCAAAGCGCAGTTTGAGCCTGCTCTCTTGTGTCAAAAAAAGAGCAATGGGGAGCAAGAGCAGTGTTGTCGTTGTATTGGAAAGTACCGAGCTCAGCACTCCCGAGGTGATGATCAGAGCAAAGATTATGCCCCGCGCGCTACTGGGAAACAGACCGAGCATCTTGTTGGCCATCCACTTATGCAAACCCGTTTTTTCAACGGCGATAGCCAGTAAAAACCCTCCTAAAAAGAGGTAAATAATGGGATTGGCATAGTTGAGCGCAGTTGCCTTGGTTGTCAGTATCCCTGCCGAGGGAAATAGAACGATGGGGAGTAGAGACACCGCAGCCAGAGGCAGCCCCTCATTGGTCCATAAGGTCACCATTAAAACAATAAAGGCAACCAAGAATGACTGTTCAAGCGTGAAAAACACAATCATTGCGCCAAAAGCAAGCACAGCCAAAAGCAATGCAAGCAAAATTTTTCGTGTCTGTTTTGCCATAAGATCTCTTTTAAAATAGATCTCTTATTGTGCCTGTGAAAACTTAAAGTTTCTACAAAATATGATAGGTTTTTTTTTGAGATGACCTGTTTTAACGCAAGGAAGTAAACAGCGGATGTGATATGGCAAGGATTAGAATTTCAAGCCATACTCAGTATGACTTGTCATCTCTGTACATGAGGTATTCTAAGAGGCAAGGCCCACTCTATTTGCAGCACGTCTGTCATAATTATTTTTTCGTCGTTCTATAGGAACATGCTGAAAGGAGACGCGTCGGTCTTTAATCCGGCGGTTATCCTTACGTCGATTGAGTCCTATTCGGATGATAAGAACTGGAATAATATATATGATTGCCAGTACAAGTGCGATGAGATACCAGGAATTAATGTCCATTTTTATTCTCCTTTATAAGTTTCATACCTATTTACACATTGCCTAGCAACTCTCGAACCACTTCTCTGTCGTCAAAAGGAAATTTTTGATCATAGATAATCTGATACCTTTCGTCACCCTTACCCAAGATAAGTATGACTTCATCACCTTCTTGATCTTTCAAGGCTTGTGCTATAGCTTCTTTACGGTTGGGGTTGATGACAACCTTACCCTTCTCTTGTATCCCGTCCACAATGTCTTGAATAATTGCGTCCGGGTCCTCATGACGAGGATTATCACTCGTTACATAGATCTTTTTTGCAAAACTGGAGGCAACACGTCCCATAATTGGACGTTTACTTCTATCCCTGTCCCCGCCTGCTCCAAAAACTACAAGAAGTTCTTTCTCTTTAAGAGAGTTTAGTATCTGTTGCATTCCATCGGGCGTATGTGCAAAATCAACGATAACAAGAGGCTCCTCGCTCACTCTTTCCATGCGGCCGCTAACCCCAGCAAAGTTTGCTGTTACTTCAGCGATCTCAGATATTGTATGATCAGTTAGCAAATGAACAGCTGAAACGGCGGCTGTCATATTATAAAGATTGAAAAACCCATAAAGCTCTGTCGTAAAGGTTTCTATCTCCTGAAAGTTCTGCATCACGGCCGAGATGCCCTCATTCATGGTATAGGCGATGATCCTGTATGTAGCCGGGTTCTCTATGCCATAGGAATTTGCGTTTTTATAATTAAACTCCGCACGCGCCTCATCCTTGTTAATAAGTTTCAGGCTCTCATCTGCAAAAAAGCTGTTCTTAACGGCAATGTACTCTTCAAGACTGCCATGAAAGTCTAAATGATCTTGCGTTATGTTTGTAAGGATCTTAAGTGCAAAGGGAATGCCCTCAATACGACGTTGAACTATGGCGTGAGAGCTGACTTCCATGATAAAATACTCGCATCCGGCTGATACCGCTTGGTAGATATGTTTATAGGTGTTGAGTACAGAAGGTGTCGTTAGCGTCTTCCCTTCTACTATTTCATCATTCATATAAAAACCGCGGGTACCTTGCATAGCAACCTTATGGCCAAGGTCCAGCAAGAGAGAGTATATAGCTGCAGCCGTTGTTGTTTTACCGTTTGTTCCTGTAATACCGATTATCTTGATGTGATTAACCCCAAACATGGGGGCAATCTCTTCCACCTCGACAATGGAATGGGCACCGTTTTCTTTGGCATTATCGAGATATCTTTTATTTTGCGTTGTCAGGACAAAGGCTGTTGAGCTATCGCACTCTTGTGAGTTTTCACTCACAAATTCATAAGCTGTATCGGGAAGTTTTAGTTTCAAGAAAGTTCTTCTAAGAGTTTACTCAGCTTTTCATCATTTGGATAGGTTTTCAAGGCACTTTCCAGATATGAAAGTCCCATCTCTTTAAATCCGTTATGAAGAAGCTGGTCTAAAAAATCAATAAAGTCATCTTTTGCCGTAATGATAACACGAGTCGAAAACATGATGTTTTCGAAGGTCGTCTTAAAATCACCGCGATCTTCAACCAAAAGCTTGAAGTCTGTATAGAGGATGCCGTTTTCACTTTCCAATTTTTCGTTTACAGGATCTGCAAGAAGCTCGTTTAATGTTTCCACCGTACCGTCCATGCTTTCAATAATATCATTCATAATCTCATCAGCATCTTCATTGTCTTCTTTGCGTAAAACCGCATAATAATCGAACAGCGCTGCTGCTGCTTCTTCGCCGCTCATAGCCATCTCAGCTAAAATTGCACCGTTATACGCCTCTTTATTGTCCGGGTCTGCTTTTAGTACCAGAGCATAATCAAACAGTGCTTTGGCATACTCCTGTTTTGAAAAACTATCATTTGCTTCTTGAAGGGTTTTAATTTGGTTAAAATGTTTCATATTCTCTCCTTCTCTAGCACTTACAGGGTAAACCCTGCTCTTAATTCTATAGTAAAAAATCTCAAAATGCCAGTGTCTTTGTTAAAATTCTATAACTCATCTATCTTGTTTTCCATTCCAATAGGAACGTTAACCACCACCAATTCCGGGTGGATATCCATACGGAGTTGACGTTCAACTCCGTATTTTAAAGTACTGCCACTGCTCGCACAACCAACACAGGCTCCTGAAAGCTGTACATAAACACCACCGTTTTTAACGGCAACCAGTGTTATATCTCCACCATCAAGTGCAATTGAAGGGCGAACCTTGTCAATGACTGCCGCCACCGGTGCCATCAGTTCTTCGTCTGTAAAAGGGATCATATTTATCCTTGAAAATTCATCTTAAAATTATAATGATAAAATAGACAAATTCCACTTAATAAGTCATAAAGCACTTAAAGACATGCCCTTATTTAAGCTTGGATGAATCCCTATATTTCAAATAACGCGTTGACATATTTGGTACGTCTCATGCCAACAAGTATGTAATCAATATCGACATTATCGATTAATTCATTAAGGGCCGTTTTTTCTATTGTGTCTTGGATGCCTATACCTGCGTGTTCCAACATACTTTTGGTCTGTTTGCTGCACTCGTACAGAACCATCTCTTCATACGAGATAAAAAAGTCCATCAACAGCTTGGAGATGTTCTCCCGTGTGTAATCATCTTGTATCTTCATCAACTCTTGTCTGATGTGGGGGATGATCTTGCCCATTAAAAAATCTTGATATTCCCCTATCCATCCAAATCGATGCTTATAGTTATCCAACTCCCCAATCACATTAAAGATAGAATCCGCTTTGACCTCTTCTAAAAAGCCCATAGCCTCATTTAGAAGTGCATAATACTCTCCAGGCTCTTTATACGAAGCCAAACGAAACATAAGGTTGTCTTTTGATGCATTCAGAGGCCTATTTGCAAGTACACGCAATCCAATTTCTTTTGCCCAGTGTGCGCAAACCAAACCCTCCTTTTCCAGAAGGTTGATAGGCATTTGAATGGTTGAGAGATGGTGACTTTCATTTCCGACTTCAAAGGCTGCCTTTGAAGCCAGGTCCACAAGATCTTCATAAGGAAGAAAATACAGGGCGTCTTCACCCAATGAAAAAGAGTTTGAAGAGATGCCGTAGGACTTTATACGTCCATCTTTTACTTCCGTTTCCAGCTGCATAAAGGCATCTAGGATGCGATCTAATATGATCATCTGCGCATCTGCTCTCTGACTCTCATCTTTGATCACATGCATCAGATAATATTCTGGATTGTGAAGCAGATAACAGTCAAGTTGTTCTAATCCAAGTCTTTCCAGTGACTTGGTCAGTTCCGCCTTGATAAAACCAGGGTGTATGGAGTGATAACACGCTTCGCTGTACTTGACAATCTCCAATGCCTCTATCATCTTCTCATCAGATTTTTTGATCTCTTCCAGGAGTGATCCTTGTATATACCCACACTTGGATACGATTTCAAGATCATCGGGCTTATGCCCGCCGTAGACCGTTTCAAGCGTCTTTTTAATAAGACGTTCTGCGTCCCCGTTCATATAGTTTGTTGAAGTGTCAATAAGTCTGATACCCTCTTTGAGTGCCAGAGTTAGTGCCGCTTCATGCTCAGGATCATCTAAACCGGTTCTATAAGTACCAAAAGCTAATTTTTCGTTCATGAGTCTTATCCAATAAAAAAATATAAGTGTGAGGTTGGTTTGTGAGGCTAAGAGGCAGAACCTCTTAAAGAGTGTACAGTCAGGGACTATACGAATTCGATAAATGCCATTGTAGTAGCATCACCACGACGGATACGCGTACGTGTAATACGAGTATATCCACCGTTACGCTCTTTATAAGCAGGAGCGATTTCGTTAAGAAGTTTCTTAGTAGCTTCTTTGCTTTGAAGTGCTGCAAATACTTCACGGTGAGCATTAGCTTCACCAGTACGTGCGACAGTAACAAGCTTTTCTGCATAAGAGCGAAGTTCTTTCGCCTTAGGAACTGTTGTCTCTATCTTACCATTCTCGATTAGAGCGATAGTAAGGTTCTTAAGTAGAGCAGCTCTATGTGAGCTCGTTCTACCTAATTTTCTATATCCATGACGGTGTCTCATCGTGAATCCTTTTTATTGATTATTACGTAAATGAGCAGAAGCCCATCTTTCTGCGCTAACGCTATATTCTCCTCGGCACAAAGCCCAAGATATTTGCGTTAGCAAAGAAGCCTACTATTCAGCTTCGATTTTCTTTTTTACTGCACTAACTACTTCATCTGAAAGATCAGCACCTACTGTAAAGCCGTACTCAATGATCTTATCAACGATCTCTTCATATGACTTTTTACCAAGGTTCTTAACGTTCTTAAGATCAGCTTCACTCATCATAACGATCTCACCGATAAATTTAACGGCAGAACGGTCAAGACAGTTAAAACTACGTGCGCTAAGACCCAAGTCTTCAATACGACCCATAAGTTTCTTGATTTCAGGAGTTTCGTCAACACGTTCAACCGTTGTTGGCGCTGCTACTGAGATCTCAGAATTGAAAACAGCCATTTGGGCATACATAACTTCAAGTGCATTTTTAAATGCATCAACCGGACCGATCTGTCCGTCAGTTATAATGTTCATAATCACTTTTTCAAAGTTTGGATTGTCTTCAACCAAAACATTATCTATCTCATATGTCGCTTTACGTACCGGCGTAAAATACGCATCTAAAGGAATATATCCATCTTCAAGGTCTTCACGAATATCTTCACTTGGAACATATCCGATACCTTGATAGATTTTCAGGGTAAATGTTAATGTCGCATCTTCATTAAGTGTTGCCAAAAATGCCTCAGGCGTAACTATCTCAACTTGATCGTTACCAAGGTCAGCGCCTGTGATCTCTTTTGGACCGGTAAATGTATAACTTACTTCAGCACTTGTCTCATCATTTTTTAACTTAAAACGAATTGCTTTCAAATTGATAATAAACTCAGAGATATCTTCAAGCATACCACGGATACTATCAAACTCATGTTTCGCACCTTCAACTTTGATCGCTACCGGTGCATACCCCTGAGAGCTGCTTAGAAGGAAACGACGAAGTGGGTGAGCAAGAGAAACAGCATAACCTACCTCAAATGGGTAAGCGATGATGTTTGCTTCGTTGTCGCTGATATTTTCAACAACAAACTCTTGTGGCAATAACGGTGAAGTCTTGATCTTTTTCATTTACGCCCTTTTACTATTTCGAGAATAATTCTACGATTAAACGTTCTTCAACTGGGATAACTACTTCTTCACGTTCTGGAAGACGAGTAAAGATACCAAAAACTTTTTCAGCTTCAACATCTACCCATTCAGCCATACCTGTTTGGTTAGTTAATTCAAGTGCACGTACAACTTGTGTATTTGCCTTGCTTGATTCACGTACTTCAACTTTCTGCCCCGGTTTAACACGGTAAGAAGGAATATCAACACGTTTGCCGTCAACAAGGATGTGACCGTGGTTTACGAATTGACGAGCAAAACGACGAGTCGATGCAAATCCCATTCTGTAAACTACGTTATCTAGACGCTGCTCAAGAAGCATAACAAGGTTAGTACCTGTATTTCCCGAACGACGTTTTGCTTCAGCAAATAAAGTACGAAGTTGTTTCTCAGAAACACCGTACATGAACTTTGCTTTTTGCTTTTCATTTAGTTGAAGACCATACTCAGAAACTTTTTTACGACGCTGACCATGTTGACCAGGTGCGAATGGACGTTTCTCTAAAGCAGATTTACCTGCTAAGCGACGCTCACCTTTCATATTAAGGCTTACACCGAATCTTCTTTCGATTTTTTCTACTGGACCTCTATATCTTGCCATCAGTAACTCCCTTAAACTCTACGACGTTTTGGCGCGCGACAACCATTGTGTGGAAGTGGTGTTACGTCTTTCATAAAAGAAACACGAATACCTTCGATTGCACCTACAGCTTTTGTTGCTGTTTCACGACCTGAACCAGGTCCTTGTACTTTAATACCAACTTCTTTGATACCGTGTACCATTGCTTTTTCCATTGCATCTTCTACTGCAGCTTGTGCAGCAAAAGGAGTAGATTTCTTAGAAC